>Ga0129311_1000095_pt1 | contig 86154 bp, 80 predicted proteins | sample Go1ome_FD_94435 | JGI IMG/M metagenome (GOLD analysis project Ga0129311, IMG submission 94435) | Western lowland gorrila individual fecal microbial communities from Wisconsin, USA - Go1022B metagenome | ecosystem: Host-associated > Mammals > Digestive system > Large intestine > Fecal | place... | reverse complement strand
GCTAACGCCCCGAAAGCTCATGAATCGCTAAGTACCGAGGCGCGAAGAGTACCTGTGCAGGGTACTCCCATACCGCTCATTAGTGTATTCATCGCAATTTTCCGCCTTGACACAATTTGTAGATTTTGCGAACTGGCTGGAACTGAACAGCAGATGATAGTACCCTAAGAAACACCTTACTGAGCGATATTTAGTTTATATTACCTCTATTTTGGGATTTAGAATCGAAAAATCACGATGATTCGACAACAGCCGGAGGGGCATGACACTTTTGCGTCAGGAGACTCCTGCTTTTGCGTAGCAAAAGTGGCCCCGGTGGCACTCTTTACCAATACGGCCTCTGTGAATTGGCTCAGCGACAAGCGGTATTACTGCGTCAGAATAAACCATCAGATAGGGCCATTAAGTCGGACAGAGCAAAAGTCGTTATGACCGCAGGCTGTAATTCGATAATCTTTGACATAACGAATTATATTTACAACACTATAATGATGGCTAATTCGACAAATCAAAAAAATATTGTTATCCAAGCAGGAGATTGGAAAATATTGTCGAATAATAGATATATGAATCCTTTGTAAGTTTATTTTTGCAAGGGATTTTTTGTTGTCTATAAATAAAATATTGGGAGGTGCAAGGACAAGAAAGGGCTTATGGTATCACATTTTTTATATCAACTTGATTTGGATTTTCTAATTTGCGATAATATAGGAAAGGCGTGATGTTGATGGGACAAAAGGATATTACGCAGAAAAATTTTGAAGCGTATAATGATGTTTTTTCGGATATAGTTAATGGCACACTTTTTGATGGTCGAGAGGTAATCAAGCCAGAAGCTCTTGTTGATGCAATAGCGAAATCACAGTATAAAGCTGATGACAATGTCATACATGAACAGGAGCGGGATGTAGCTAAATATTGGACGGATAAGAATTGCTATATTCGTCTAGCCCTGCTAGGTGTTGAGAATCAACTGGCTATAGATATGGATATGCCATTGCGGGTGATTGGTTATGATGGCAGTTCCTATCGGGATGAAATGAATCATGATGAAATCGTCATTGATGAAGCTACAGGCAAAAAGCATAAAATCCGCCATGAGCGTTATCCAGTTATAACTATTGTGCTATATTTTGGCAAGACACCTTGGAAGAAGCCATTGAGATTGTATGATGTATTAAAAATATCTGATGAATTGAAGCCATTTGTTAGTGACTATAAAATCAATTTGATTGATGTGCCAAGGCTTACAAGGAAACAGGTAGAAAAATTTACCAGTGATTTTCAGATTATTGCAGACTATTTTGTACAGCTTAATGAAAATAATGATTATGTACCAAAGGATAAAACTATTAAGCATGCAGATAGTTTCTTGAAGTTGATGTCGGTATTAACAAAAGATGATAAATATGCTGAAATGGGGAGAAAAATTTCCCATAAAATGGAGGGATTCAATATGTGTAAAGTATTAGATAGGGCAGAGGCTCGTGGTGAAGCGCGTGGAAAAGCCATTGGTGAGGCAAGGGGCAAGACTATTGGAGCCTTGAACAAAACTGTGGAAATTCTGCGGGTAATTATTGCTAAGAATAGCTGGTCTAAGGAACAGGCTATGGAATTTATTGGCATACCTAAGAGTGAATTTGCTAAATATGCTGCTTTATTGTAAGGTTGCGGGATATAATTTACGAAGCAAATTCAACACAATAATGGTTTCATAGAAAAATTGCGTGCTACAGGTCGCTATACTCCAGAGGAGCAAGATTTATATTTATCTGGCATGAATGGTGGGAGGACTTTACGAAATGGGGAAAATATAGTACAATAAAAAGACACTATAAAAGAAGAGGTGGACAATTTGAAAATTTTAGCCCGTCATCTCACCATAGATATGTACAAATGCAAGGCCTCCTGTTTTGGCAGTGCCCAGGAGCTTATGTCCAAGGTGAATGAGCTGCTGCAGGAGACTAAGCTTGAAATACTGAATACCATGAATCAGGAGATGCCAGACGGCCATATTGCTGTTATGGTGGTATTCCCAGAGGGGCACATGACCTTCCATGCTTTCCCTGAGCTGAGATATGTTTCTGCAGATACCTTCCTGTGTCAGCAGAATGCGGCACCAGAGCTTTTGTTTAACAGCTTCCGTCGTTATTTCAAGCCGGAAAAGACCAAGACAACCTTGCTTCGCCGTGGGGATTTTGGGGAGGTAAAGGATATGAAGCCCAAATACCAGACTCGTATGGCGCCGGTTCGTAAGATTCGTAATGCTGGCAGCAAGGTTATTCACACCTTGACTCGCAAATCAAATTAAATAATTACTGTGTGTAGAATGTCCTTGATATAATTTAGATAGTATCAAGGGCATTTTTATCTTGTATCAAAAAATATCCGATAATGAGTATCCTTCCTTGGTGAGTCAATATACATTGAAATATTGTTTCACGAGGATATTTTTTTACTGTAACATTATTACATCTGTGCTGGAAAATGTTGTTTTGGATGAAGATAATTGCTAAAATAAAACCAGAAAAGCGAAAGAGAATGCTTCATATTTTAGGTGAAAATAAAGGAGAAGATTGTCATGAAAAAAATTGTTTTACTTTGTTCCGCAGGTATGTCTACTTCTATGCTGGTAAAAAAAATGCAGGCTGCTGCAGAGGCTGAAAACTATGCTTGTGAGATTGCTGCCTATCCAATGGCTGAGGCTGGCGACAAGGCCGCCGATGCTGATGTAGTTCTTTTAGGGCCACAGGTTAGCTTTAATTTAGCCAAGGTTAAGGCACAGCTTCCAGGCAAGCCAGTAGATGCTATTGAAATGCGTATGTATGGCCGTATGGATGGCAAAGGTGTTTTGGCTTTTGCTAGAAAATTGATGGGCGAATAACTTCCGAATAACTATATAGAGAAAAGAATGATTACTACATACAAAAGGAGTTCGGGGTTATGGGGATAGGAAAAATGATGTTGGCAGCAACTATTGGAGCGTTACTGCCTATGGGATGTTATGCAGGAACAGCGTTAGCTGCTTCTGATGGTATTCATGTGGATCAGGTTGGCTACCTCACCAATCATGCCAAGATAGCCATGGTTTCATTAACGAATGCGGAAAATAGCTTTTGCCTGGTAGATGCAGTAACAGGCCAAAAAGTCTATGAAGGAAAAATAGGCGTTCAAAATAATGATGCCATGTCAGGTGATAAAGTAGCCAAGGCGGACTTTTCGGATTTTAACCAGCCAGGCAGGTACAAGCTGGTAGTAGGCGACCAGGAATCTGCTGATTTTGCAATTGGCGATAATGTTTACGGTGTAGCAGCTCTGCAAAATTGGCGTTCCTATACCTTGTCCCGCACTAATACGCCTATGGAGGATGAGGTAACTGGCCTGAAAATTACCAGCGGCCATGCTCAGGATAAGGAAGCTCAGGTATATTTTACAGATAAGCTGAACAAAAAAGGCGATGTGGTAGATGTATCTGGCGGCTGGTATGATGCTGGTGATTATGGTAAATACACTACCACGGCAGCACTTGCAGCAGGGGAAATGATGCTGGCTTATGAGGCATCCCCAACAAAATTCTTTCAGGGACAGTTGTTCTTCCCTCAAGGAGTAAAGGAAGAAGCCATGCCAGATGCTCTTAGCGAGGTAAAATTTGAGCTGGAGTTCCTGAAGAAGATGCAGCGCAAGGATGGCAGTACCTTCCACAAAATATCTGGTGCGCAGTGGCCAGGCTTTGACAAATCCCCTGATACAGATACACAGCAGAGGTATATTTATAGTACCTGTACTGCCAGCACTGCTATGGCAGGTGCAGCTATGGCTATGGCTGGTCGTATCTATTCGGATTATGATAAGGATTTTGCCAACGATTGCCTCAAAAGAGCCAAGGCCGTTTGGAAATATCTGGATAAGGAAAAAGAATCTATCTATAGAGTAGACGAGGGACAGGAAAGCGGTTCTGGCCCGTATAACGATACAGATGATGCTACTGAGCGCTGCTGGCTGGCTGCCGAGCTGTTTCGTACCACTGGAGATAAGAAGTACGAGAATTATCTTATGAAGCAGCAAAAAAATACTATCCTGCAGAAGCCAAGCTTCTTTACCTGGGATAATACTCTGGCTCTTGCTCAGTTCAGCTATGGCATGGCGGCCAACGCCAATCATGACTTCCAGCTTCAGGTAAGGCAGAAGCTGGTGGATTATGCTAATGATATTGCAAATACAATTAAGAATGATGGATATGGCTGCAGCCTAAAGGCCAATGAATATACATGGGCTTCTACGAAGAATGCTGTAACCAAGGGAGATATTCTCCTCATGGCTTATCAGTTTGAGGCAAAACCAGAATATATAGATGGAGCCTTGAATCAGATTCATTATATGTTTGGCCGTAATGCTCTCAACAAGAGCTTTATGACCGGTATGGGCGAGAATCCGCCAGAGCATCCTCATAATAGAATCCATGAAAGCACTGGTGCCTATGTGCCTGGACTTGTGGTAGGAGGCCCGAATGCTGTGTCCGGAGGTGATCCGGATCAGACAAAATACATTGAGGAGTACAAACCAGCTCCTGCTAAATGTTATTTGGATGTATTGATGTCCTGGTCTACCAATGAATATGCCATTGATTATAACGGCGCAGGAATTTACGCTCTGAGCTATTTCATGCAGCCTGATAAATCAATTACAGCTAAGGATTTGAAGCTCAATAGATCCTTCCCTAAATGGAGCTTTGAATAAATATCCTATAATACCCCTCTGATTTTTATTGGAAAATACTGTCTTATTATTTTGATAATAAGGCAGTATTTTTTGCTGTTAATTAAAAAATGTGGTAAAATTACCCTAGTTTGAAATGAATATTTTGTGCTTGCTAGGGGAGTTGAAAAGGTGTCAAGACTAATTAAACAACTGAAACAGCAGGATGGATTTTCTGATTCGGATAAGATGATAGCGGATTTTTTGTTGGATAATTATCGTGGATTAGCAGCTCTATCTACTAGGCAGTTGGCCAAGCTAACTTATACAAGTTCTGCGGCTATTGTGCGTTTTAGTCAAAAAATGGGATTTGAGGGGTATACAGATTTCAAGATTCAATTTATGGCAGAAATGATGCAATATGTAAGCCAGCCCCATAATGATGAGGAATTTAATGACCGGGATACCGTGCGGATGATTATTGAAAAAGTTACTCATATGGAGATTAATGCCCTGCGAGATACACATCTACTGCTGCAGCCGGTATTGGTAGTAAAGGCTATAGAGGCTATCAAGGCGGCGGAGCATTTGGATTTTTATGCTACGGATGATAATCTGAATATAGCTTCCTTGGCAGCAGCCAGCTTTATAATGGTGGATAAGAATTATACAATCGTTCAATCCATAGCCCAAATGTATCTTATGGCAGCCAGCCGTAACAAGAAGCATCTTAGCATATTTATCAGCCGTACTGGTGAGAATAGGATGTTAGTGGATATGGCTAGAACAATCAAGGGCAAAGGTGATAAAATATTACTGATAACTTCGGTTCCGGAAAGCTGGCAGATATTGTGTTGCCAGTGGCGACAGTTAAGAAGCTGGAAGAGCTGGGGCCAAGGGTGTTCCTAGGTGGAGCTAAATATGTGATAGATGTGCTCTTTGCTTCTTTGGCAGCTTCCTGTGGCTTGCAGCATATTAACAGCAGGGATAGCTGGCTAAAGATACATTTCCAATATTAAATATAGATTTGGAGTCCTATGTGCAAGCATGGGACTTTTTTTGTGGCAAAAATAGGGTAATTTGTTTTAGCGTTACAGGTTGAAAATATAATATGTGTAACGCTGTTTCAGTATTGTTTTTAAGTAGTTACAGCAGATTTAACTTGTGCTATCTTAGAAATGTAGATAAAAATAAGAGCTATAGTGGCAGTGATAAGGGAATTTGGCACTATGTTCAAAAGGGAAATAAAAGGAGAGGATTTGTCAATGTTGAGGGGAAAGAAAAAGGTACTGGCAGCACAGGTGCTGTTGGGCTTGCTAGTAGCAAGTCAGGCTTATGCAGCTGATTATACGATTAATGCTCAGGAGGGAGAGGCTGTTGGGCAACCAGCAGGTAATACATATACCTTTAGTAATTGGGGTGACTATAGATTTGATAACGATGGACAGCCTGTTTTAGGCGGTGATAAAGGTATTTGGGAAAAAAATGCGACTGAAATAACAGGAAATAATATAACCATAAGTACGGGAATGGCTGGATGTTTGGGGCATAATGCTGCTCTTATAAAGGCAAATACGGTTACCAATAATATTATTACAATTGGTAGTGATTATTTTAGAAGTATAACTGATTATTGGAGCGAAGATCATATATTGCGAAATGTATTCAACGATCTTGAAGCTGAAAAATCAGAAGGAAATAAGCTGGTTTTAGGAGCCATGGTAGTACCTGGAGATGCCAGTCAGGCTATATTGGGAATAGATATAGGATCTGGTAATGATATTGAATTGCAGGGCGGAACTCTAGGGGGAAAAACGGCTGATTTTTCCAATATGTCCTTTGCCGGTCGGAATTTGACTTTGACTAATGGTGATGGTACAGAAAACATTAAATCAGCTGATATGAAAGGGGATATTGAAGCTAACCGTGCTTTGAATGTTACAGAGGGGATTTCAGCTGGTGGTGATATTACTGCTACTGGCGGATTAACTGCTGGAAATGGCATTTCAGCTGGTGGCAATATTAGCGGTGGTGCCTTGAAGGCTGCTAGCATTTTTGCAGGTGGTTCTATAGACTCTACAGGTGAGATTACAGCAGATACCCTGACAGGCAATGGTATTTCTGCTACTGGTGCTATCAATATCAAAGGAGCTATAAATGCGTTAAATGGCTCTTCCATGACTAAAGCTGCTGGAGCAGGGGCTCTTAGTGGTAAGGATATTACTGCTGGAAGCATTAATGCAAGTAGAGTAACTGCTACTGGAGATATTAACACAGGCAGTATGAATGTTACAGGCGATGTAACTGGTAAAGATATTACTATTAATAATGGTGCCTCAAATATTGGTGGGACATTAAATGCTAGTGGTGATTTAAATATTGCTGGTAATAGTACATTGAGTGCTGGAAAAATTCAGCTTGTTGGCAACGATAAGCTTAAGATTACTTCCACAGCTACAGGTACCATTTTATCTGCTGGAAGCGTAGTAGATAGCAGCGGTAATAATATTGATATGAACCAAGCCGTTGATACCAGCAAAACAACTACCTCTACAGAGGGATTATTTACCAGGGTATATGGTACATCTGTATCAGGAAATTCTGTAACAAGTGGTGTTGTGAATAATACACTAAGCGAAAAATCCAAATCTGTGGTGGAAACTCAGATTGCTTCCCTGGCAGGAGTCATTACATCTGCTGATTTGTTGTCTAATGCAGGCTTTAGCAATGCTTCCCAGGCTGTACAGCAGTCCAATGCTGAAGGTGGTTCAGCTCGAGAGATGGTTCCTTATGCAGCTGCAGGCTATGGCAATATGCGTCAGGAATCTGGTTCCCATGTAGATGTACAGGGGTCTGCCTTTAATATCGGTTTTGCCAAGGAAGTAAAGAATGGCAGTGGCAAGCTGCTCTTTGGCCCTATGATTGAATATGGTCGTGGCAGCTATGAATCTTATTTGGATAATGGCACCAAGGGAGATGGTAATACTCAGAACTTCGGCCTGGGTGTAATGGCTCGACAGAATAATGATAATGGCACATATTATGAAGGCTCTCTCCGCTATGGTAAGCTTACCAGCAATTACAACAGTGGGGATTTGGGTGCTGATTACGATACAGATGCCAATTATTGGGGTGCTCATCTTGGCTTGGGCAAGGTGTTCCAGCTTAATGACAAAAATTCTATTGATACCTACTGCAAGTTCTTCTATACCAATCAGGGCAGTTCTTCTGCAAATATTTTAGGTAATAATGTAGAGTTTGATGCGGTTAAATCCAAGCGTTCCCGCCTGGGCTTCCGCTTTAATCATGCTACCAGCGATGTACGCAGCATTTATGCTGGCTTGGCTTGGCAGCATGAGTTTGATGGTTCTGCTTGTGCTACTGTGGACGGCTTTAGTGCGCCTAGTCCATCTATCAAGGGTAATAGCATGATGGCAGAGCTTGGTGTAAATATTGCGCCTAAATCCAGCCCTGTATCCTTTGATCTTGGGGTATCTGGCTGGGCAGGCAAGCAGAAGGGCTATTCTCTGAACGCTAATATGCTTTGGAGCTTCTAATTTTACAACCTCATTCCCTTTTATTATACCCCTGGCTGCAGCTGGGGGTATTTTATTGTTTTGGATTATTGTATCAGTGTTACAGAGAGGGAATTAATCAATGTAACATCGTTTAGATGTGTTTCAGAAATATTGAGGATGGATAATGTTTTTGCTATATTAGAATTGCAAGAAGGGATTGAACCAGAGAGTTCTGGTACAAGCAATTATTTTTTAGTAGGAGGAGAGTATATATGTCAAGAGAGGAAATGTTTAACAAATTCCTTGAAGTAATGAATCGTTTTGCTCAAATAAAGGCAATTGTGGCCGTAAAGGATGGTTTTATTATGACCACGCCTTTTACTATTTGCGGTTCGCTGTTTCTGCTCATTGCCTGTCTGCCTATTCCAGGTTGGAATGAGCTGATGAGTGGTTTGTTTGGTGAGAATTGGGCAGCTCCATTATTTGCTGTATGTGGTGGTACCTTTAATATTTTGGCCTTGATTGTGGTGGTGTGTGTAACCTACAAGTATGTGGCTAATGAGGGGCTGGATGGCATGACTGCTGCGGGGCTGGCTCTGGCTGCCTTTGTTATCATTATGCCTCCTGAAGTAGTATTGGATGATGGTACTGTAGTAGGCAATGTTATTCCTAAGAACTGGGCTGGCTCTAATGGTATTATTACTGCTTTGGTGGTAGCCTTTACTACCAGCTGGATTTATTGCTACTGTGTAAAGAATCACATCGGTATAAAAATGCCGGATGCAGTTCCTGGCGGTGTAGTAAGAGCCTTTGAGGCCTTGACACCTGGATTCCTTATTTTTCTGCTGGCTTCTGTTATCTGGGGACTGTGTCATTTTGCTGGTCAGACTACTGCTCCAGAATTGGTTTTCAGCCTGATTCAGACTCCATTGCAGAGTCTTACTGATACCTTGGTAGGCGGTTCTGTTATTGTTGGCCTTCAGAGTCTGTTGTTCTGGGCTGGTATTCATGGTCCTAATGTTGTAAATGGTGTAGCTACTCCAATGATGATGGCTAATACCTTGGATAATCAGGCACTTTTGGATGCTGGACAGAGCCTGCTGAACAATCCAGCAGCTAAGTTCATGACCATGCAGGTAAATGATGTGTTTGTAAAATCCGGTGGCTGCGGTTTGACTTTGGGCTTGATTATTGCCAGCTACATGGTTGCCAAATCCGAGCAGCTGACATCTCTGGTTAAGATGGCAACTGTTCCTGGTATTTTCAATATTAACGAACCTATTATCTTTGGTCTGCCAATTGTATTTAACCCATTCCTGTTGGTACCATTTATTCTGGTTCCTCTGTTGGCTTTGATCATAACCTATACAGCGATGATGATAGGCTTCCTTTCTCCAATGGGTGCTGTGCAGGTGCCTTGGACTACGCCTCCTATTATTGCAGGCCTTCTGCTGGATGGCTGGCAGGGAGCCGTAATTCAGATTATCAATTTGGTCATGGCGGTGTTGGTTTATCTGCCATTCGTAAAGAAGATGGATGCAAATATGCAGGAAGAAGAAAAGCAGCAAGCTGCTGAGGAGGCATAATGATGAATAATAAAAGATTATTGGCATTAACATTAACATTGGCATTAGGTATGTCTACAGCTACGGCTATGGCAGCCGAGGCAGAGGAGAGTGCACCTCTTTCAGAGGAAGCTTTTAATGACGTGCCTGAGGGACATTGGGCATATAGCGCCTTGGAAGTTCTGTCCAAGGATGGCGTGCTGGAGGGCTATCCAGATGGTTCCTTCAAGGGTGATGAGCCTATGACGCGTTATGAGATGGCCAAGATTATTGCCAATGCCTACAAGGGTAGCAGCTTTGCTGATGATGCCTTGATTGATGGTGTGAGACAGGAGCTGTCTGGTGAGCTGAAAACCTTGAAGAAGGTAGATAGACAGGTTAAGAAAAATACCAACTCTATCAAAAAACTGGAAAGCTTTGTAGATAGATTTGAATTTGGCGGTTTTGGCCAGGTTCGTTACGAAAATAACAATGGTCGAGGCTATGATAATCAAAACGACAATGATCGTTATTATATGGATCTGAAAACCAATTACAAAGTAAATGATGATTGGAAGGTTTGTACTGAGTGGGAGATTAACCATAAATACGGTAACTTCCGCAATTTTAAGGATGAGATTAATGCAGGCAAGGATGTAAAGAATTCAATTTACGTTGGCGCTGGCCGTGGTGATAGCAAATTCTATCCTCGCCTTTGGATTGAGGGTAATCTTAATAAAAAGCTCTCCTTGGATATTGGTCGCAAATGGCGTGGCCTGGGCTTCCAGGTGATGGCTGTAGGTGAGGAAATGGATGGACTTACCTTGAATTATAGACTGAATGACAATGATTTGGCTGCCAAGGCATTCTATTGGAAGCCAAATCAGAAGCTGGTCAATCAGTTGGCCATCAGCGGTATTGGTATTGGCGGTACTGTTGGCCATGGTACCCAGCTTCAGGCTCATTATGCAGTGGCCAATGTGGAAAAGACAGGCAGTACTGTAGGCTATGAAGAGTATTCTGGAGTAAGTAACTTAAAAGAACGTCCTTATATTTGGAAGCATGGCAATCGCATGTTTACGGTCAGCATGCTGCAGAACTTTGCTCCAAATCTGTATCTGTGGGCGGATTACAGCCGTACCAACGCAGATGAGCAGAACAGTGCTACAGCACTCAAGATAAGCTACAAGTGGACCAATCTGGATGATCCAGGTTCCTTCCACCTTTATGGCATGTACCACAATTACAAGGATCATGGACGCTGGGTTGGCGACACTTGTGACAGCCTGTGGCTGGATGGTTCCACTGGCTGGACTTTTGGTGGCAAATATGTTGTTGCCAAAAATGTTGAAGCAGAGCTGTGCTATGGTTGGTCCAGCGCAACAGATGAACATTGGACCAGTAATAATGCTCCTTTTACTCGCCGTGTATTGCGTGGCCAAGTGGATTTCCACTTCTAAATTTGTGTGTAAAGGTCCTGTCAGTTTGGCAAAGGCCAGGCTGACAGGAATATGTTTTAGGGAGTGTTAGTAAATGGAACAAAATGAAGAACTTGAAATGCAGGTATTTCAGATTATTTCTGCAGTAGGTACAGCTCGCAGCTGTTATATAGAGGCAATTCATGCTGCCAAGGATAAAGACTATGAGCGGGCAGCAGAATTACTAAAAAAAGGAGATGTCTCTTTTTCCGAAGGTCATGATTCTCATCTGGAGCTTTTGGGACGAGAGGCTGAGGGAGAGGCTGTAGCCTGCCTTTTGGTTATGCATGCAGAGGATCAGCTGATGAGTGCTGAGGCTTTTAAGCTGGTGGCTCAGGAGCTGATTGATGTATATAAGGAAATTGATAAAAAATAATTTTTTTATGAGGGGGAATTTTTATGAAGATGAAGAAAATAGCTAGCGTTGTGGCTGCAGGTGTAATGGCTATGGGGATAGGTGCTTCTTTGGCTCCTGCTGGTGTGGCTTTTGCAGATAGTCCTTATTGTGCCACTGTGGAGAAGGCAGCACCTGAGAATGGTTTTTTCTTTGATTTTGCTAAGAAAATGCCTAAAGAGGCTCAGGCTTCTCATGGCTGGTGCAATGGCGCTATGTTTGATACTAATTGGTACAAGGATAATGTGACCTTTAACAGTAAGCGTATGCAGCTGAATCTGGATGTTGAGGATGGCCCAGGCTGGGCAATTCCTGGCATAAACTATTCTGGAGCTGAATTCCGTACCTTTACTCAGAATAGATATCATTATGGATTATATGAGGTTTGTATGAAACCAGCTAAGAGTGATGGTATCGTTTCCTCCTTCTTTACCTATACTGGTCCTTATGATGAGCCAAAGACTCAGTGGGATGAAATTGATATTGAGTTCCTGGGTAAGGATACTACCAAGGCTCAGTTTAATTATTTTGTTGATAGTCAGGGCGGCCATGAATATCTCTGTGACCTGGGCTTTGATGCTTCTGAAGATTTCCATGTTTATGCTTTTGATTGGGAGCCAGATGCTATTACCTGGTATGTGGATGGCAAGGAAGTACACAAGGCTGTTGGCAATCTGCCTGTAACTCCTAGCATGGTTATGGCCAATCTGTGGGCCGGCAAGGGTGTAGATGCATGGCTGAATCCTGTAGATGATTCAGATTTTCCAGTACAGGCAGAGTACAAGTGGATGAAGTATACTCCGTCTGAGAAGGCTGACAAATAAGGAGTAAAGAAATATGGCATTTCCAAAAGGATTTTTATGGGGCGGTGCAATAGCCGCCCATCAGGCAGAGGGAGCCTGGAATGAAGATGGCAAAGGACCTAGCGTGGCTGATGTGATGACTGGTGGCAGTCCGGATGTGAAGCGGGAGATTACAGATGGTGTTTTGCCAGGGAAAAATTATCCAAATCATGAGGCCATTGATTTTTATCATCATTACAAGGAGGATATTGCACTTCTGGCTCAGATGGGCTTTAAATGCTTCCGTACCAGTATTGCTTGGACTCGTATTTTTCCCCAGGGAGATGAGTTAGAGCCAAATGAGGCTGGCTTGAAGTTCTATGATGATTTGTTTGATGAGATGCTAAAGTATGGCATGGAGCCTGTGGTAACCCTGTCTCATTTTGAGATTCCTTTGCATCTTGCCAAAAAGTATGGTGGCTGGCGGGATCGCCGCATGATTGAGTTCTTTGTACGCTTTGCAACCACTTGCTTTGAGCGTTATAAAGACAAGGTTAAGTATTGGATGACCTTCAATGAGATTAATAATCAGCGTGAGGTTATCGGTGCCATGAGCGAGCATCATGCATTTCAGGATTCCGGTCTGACCTATAAGGAGGGGGAAGATCGCTATCAGGCTATGTATCAGGCTGCACATCATGAGTTTGTGGCTTCAGCTTTGGCTGTTAAGGAAGGGCACCGCATCAATCCTGATATGTATATTGGCTGTATGATTGCTATGTGCCCTATATATCCTGCTAGCGCTAAGCCATTAGATCAGATTGCTGCGTTGAAAGAAATGGACAGGACGTTTGTTTTTGCTGATGTACAGTGCCGGGGACATTATCCAAGCTATATTCTGAAGGAATGGGAGCGTTTTGGCACAGAAATCAAAATGGAGCCTGAGGATCTGAAAATTATTAAGGAAGGTCAGGTGGACTACATTGCATTCTCTTACTACATGAGCTTTGCAACTGAATTTACTTCAGATGAGCATCGCCATGTAGGCAGGGAGGTAAAGAATCCATTTGTCAAGGCTAATGATTGGGGCTGGCAGATTGATCCTGTAGGTATCCGTTATAGCCTTAATGTATTGCAAGAGCGTTATGAACTGCCTATGATGATTGTAGAGAATGGTATCGGTCTGCATGAGAAGCCTGAGGCTGATGGTATGATTCATGATGATGCCCGTATAGAATATTTTGCTAATCATATTGCTGAGATGAAGAAGGCAGTGGAGCTGGATGGTGTTACCCTGTTGGGCTATTGTCCGTGGGGGCCTATTGATATTGTTTCTGCCAGCACTGGCGAAATGGACAAGCGTTATGGCTTTATCTATGTAGATAAGAATAACAAGGGAGAGGGTACCTTGGAGCGCAGTCCCAAGAAGTCATTCTACTGGTATAAGAGGGTTATTGATACCAACGGAGAAAACATTTCCAAGGATATTGAATTAAATATGTAACTATTAGGACATGATGATAATATACAGGTAGGAAGCTGTCTGGATATTGTCATCATGTTTTTATTGCATAATAATATATTCATATGTTAAAATGTTTTCCTGTAAACTTGTAAATCTTGTAAATTTTGAAATTAGGGGGATTGGACATGGCACGGGAATCTTTTAACTCACGGCTGGGATTTATTCTGGTTAGTGCAGGATGTGCTATTGGTATTGGCAATGTATGGCGTTTTCCTTTTATTACAGGGGAAAATGGCGGTGGTTTCTTCGTATTATTTTATTTGTTGTTTTTGGTGATTATGGGACTGCCGGTGCTGACGATGGAGTTGGCGGTAGGCAGAGGCAGTCGCAAAAGCGCGGTTAGTGCCTATAGAACCTTGAAGCCTGATAATGGGCTGTGGACTCTTCACGGCTGGGCGGCTTTGCTGGGCTGTGTTATGCTGATGTTGTACTATACCACGGTATCTGGCTGGATGACGGCTTATTTCTTCAAATTTCTCACTGGAGAGTTTGCCAGCGGTATGTCTGTAGAGGCTGTAGGCAATGTTTTTGGCAACATGCTGGCAGATCCAGTATATATGGGCTTTTGGACAGTTTTGACCGTGGTTTTTGGCTTTTTTATCTGTAGCTTTGGTCTGCAAAAGGGCTTGGAACGGGTAACTAAGATTATGATGGGAGCCTTGCTGGTATTGATTTTGGTTTTGGCTCTCCATTCTCTTACCTTGGATAAGGCGGCAGAGGGGATGAAATTCTTCCTGATGCCTAACTGGGAGGCTGTGGAGAAGGTTGGCTTGGGCAATGTTTTGACGGCGGCCATGAATCAGGCTTTCTTTACCTTGTCTCTGGGTATTGCGGCTATGGAGATTTTTGGCAGTTATATGTCCAAGGATAGAGCCTTGGCTGGGGAGGCAGCCCGGATTTGTGCTCTTGATACCTTTGTGGCTATTATGGCTGGTGTGATTATTTTCCCTGCTTGCTTTTCCTTTGGCTTGCAGCCAGATGCTGGCCCATCTCTGATTTTTGTTACCCTGCCTAATGTATTTGTCAATATGGCTGGAGGACAGATTTGGGGTGCTTTGTTTTTCCTGTTTATGACCTTTGCCAGCCTGTCTACAGTATTGGCTGTTTTTGAAAATATTATTGCCCTGTTTATTGATACTTTTGGCTGGAAGCGGGGCAAGGCAGTAATTTTAGGGGGAATTTTGATTCTGTTTGGCAGTATGCCTTGTGTATTTGGCTTTAATATCTGGAGTGATATGACCATTATTGGAGCTAGAGGTGTGCTGGACAGTGAGGATTTCCTGGTTAGCAATATACTGTTGCCAGCCGGAGCTTTGGTTTATCTGCTTTTCTGTACTACCCGCTGGGGTTGGGGCTTTGACAATTACCTCAAGGAAGTCAATACTGGTGAGGGTTTGAAGATTGGCCGCTGGATGAAGCCTTATTTGCAATATGTACTGCCAGTGCTGTTGTTCTTTATCTTCATTCGGGGATTGATTTAAATTTCTATACAAGAAAACGGAAGTCGTCAGGCTTCCGTTTTTGTGTGGGCAAATATGAAATTATTTTTGGGTAAGGGGCAAAAGTCTTTCCCGCAGCTGCTGGGCGGTTTGCTCTCTATTGGTAGGGCTGAGATGGATATTGTAGCCAATGAAGATAGGGGAGGTTGGGTAGCGGGGCATCAACCGTACATGAACCCGTCCCTGATAGATGTAGAAGAAAATATTGTAGCTAAAGCTGTCCCGTTGATGAATTTCTTTGAGATAGGCTACTGCTCCCTGGATAAAATCAGCAAAGGTGTAAATTGCTTTTACCAGAGGAAATGGGGCAGGAGTCTGTTCCTTGTCCTTGCCAAAGGAAACCTTGTCAGAATAGGCCTCTGGCAGCAGGCGGATATTGATTTCCGTAAAGCCTACTCTAGGTTGAGTGGCAATATTTACATCTACGCCATTGTGCTGTAGAACAGGAATGCCTTCAAATTCGGCAGGATCGTACATAAGCTCAGGATTGACCTCTGGAAAGCCGATAATCTGCATATGGGGATGACGGATTGTACCGCCGGAAAGAGGCCCGAAGTTTTTGAAAAGCACCACCGCCTGATAGATTTCGGAGTTGACCATAGTGAGCCAATGCCGCAAAGCAAAGCGCATGAGCTGGCGCATATGCTCCTGAGAATAATCTGGAATATCACTGTGGCACTGATCTGTTTCAATAAGTACCAGCTGATTGGATGGCACCATAACATTGTATTTGTTTTTGAGGAGAATAATATTTCCTTCCTTGGCCATAATGCCAGTAAGAGCCTCTGTGTTGCAAAAAGGGCAGCTGTTGCTTTGATTTGGCATTCCCTTAAAGGTACGGGGCTTGCTGCGGCCTACAGACATATCAAAATCAATTAGATTAACACTCATTTATTTGAAACTCCTTTCAGGCTCTGTCAAGGTTGCAGAGTTTTCCATTAGGTGGTATAATTTTGCTGTTATGATGTAAATTGGTGTGGTGTGTAAATTTACACCACTTATAGATAATTATAGCTAGATTAGGCGTGATTTGCAAATAACCAGGTGCTTATATATCTACTATTGGACATATTGCAGATTGGGCCGAAAAGGCGGTGGAGCTTTCAATGAACGACAATAATGAAAAGAAGAAATCCAGCAAGGGAGAATCCTTTTTAAAGGGTACGTTGATACTTACGGTAGCTGGTGTGGTAGTCAAGGTTATTGGCTCTCTGAATTGGATTTTTGTTTCCAGAATTCTGGGGGGCGAGGGTATTGGTCTTTATCAGATGGCCTTTCCCATCTATTTTTTTGCCCTTAGTGTATCTACGGCTGGTGTGCCAGTAGCTATTTCTATCATTACTGCTGAACGGGTAGCCTTAAAGGATATATTTGGAGCTAAGCGGATTTTCAAAATATCCATGTCCCTGATGCTGGTAACTGGCTTGATTTTTACAGCCTTGACCTATTTTGGGGCGCAATGGCTTATTGACTGGCATTTTATCCGGGATCCTCGTGCCTATTGGTCTGTAGTGGCCTTGGCACCGGCTATTTTCTTCGTAACTTTGCTGGCTAGTTCCAGAGGTTATCTTCAGGGCTGGCAGCGTATGACACCTACAGCTGTATCCCAGATTGTAGAGCAGATTTTCAGAGTTATTACCATGATTCTCTTTGCCAGTCTGTTCCTGCCTTGGGGGTTGGATTTTGCAGCGGCTGGTGCCAGCTTAGGTGCTTTTGCTGGTGCAGTAGCAGGTCTGTTGGTACTGGTATATTTCCATTGGAAGCTGGAAAAGGATATTAAGGCGGAATATGGTTCTGACATTAAGCCTTTGTCTGAGGGGGAGCAGTCCTCTACTTGGAAGATTATCAAAAGAATTTTTGCCTTGTCCCTGCCGGTTTCTGCTGCCAGCATTATGCTGCCAGTAGTATCCAATCTGGATTTGGCCATTGTGCCTCAGCGGTTGGAGGTAGCAGGCTATAGTGTCAATGAGGCTACTGAGTTATTTGGTTATTTGACTGGTATGGCGGTGCCATTGGTAAATCTGGCTACTATTCTGACAGCTTCTCTGGCAGTAAGCTTGGTGCCGGCCATTTCCAAGGCAAGAGCCTTGGGGGATAAGAAGCTGGTTTTTAGTCAGACTGCTTCTGGAGTGCGCATTTCCAATTTTGTCTGCTTCCCGGCTTTTGTTATTGTCTTTGTGCTGGCAACTCCTATTTCTACCTTGATTTACAATGCACCAGGGGCTGGGCCTGCGGTGTTGGTGTCCTCTGTCAGCATTGTACTGTTGGGACTGCATCAGGTATCTACTGCGGTGCTGCAGGGTTTGGGCCATCCATCTATACCTATGATTAATATGATTATTGCTGCTGGCTTCAAGGTGGCTTTGAACTGGAGTCTGACTGCTATTCCTTACCTTGGCATTATGGGTGCAGCCTGGGCTACAGCAGCGGATATGGGTGTGGCAGCCATTATCAATATGTATTTTATTCATCGCTATATTGGCTATCGTATTGAGGTTTTGCAGCTGTTGAAAACCATGTTTGCAGCAGCAATTATGGCGGTGTCTGTATATGGGTTCTATAACTGGACTATGGCTCAGCTGGGCAGCAATGTACTTTCCACCTTTGGCTCTGTGCCAGTAGGTTGTCTGGTGTATCTGGTGGTATTGCTGATGATTGGCGGTATGCTGGAGGAGGATATTGCCCGTATTCCTATGATTGGCAGCTATAGCATTAGATTCCTGCGGAAAATCGGTGTGTTCAAAACAGTATAAAATGATTGATATAGAAGGGGATGACTGTATGATGAAAAAAATAGTGTTGGTGTACAATCCAGTATCTGGCAAGGCTAAATTCAAAAGCAATCTGGATAGCATTATTGAAAAGCTGCAGTCCAGAGGCTGTATGGTGATTCCATATCGTACTACCCCAGAGAATGCAGATTTGGCAGAGTTTATACGAGAGGCTGATCCTGAGGGAATTATTGCTGCCGGAGGAGATGGCACGGTTCATGAGATTGTGAATCTGGTAATGAAGGAACAGCTGAAATTGCCAGTGGGAATTATTGGCAGTGGCACATCTAATGATTTTGCTACCTATCTGCGGTTGGATACAGAGGATTATTTTGATAGAATTGCTCAGGGCAAAACCATGCCTGTGGATTTGGGCAAGGTTGGGGATGAATATTTCATTAATGTGGTAAGTGCCGGTATGGTTACTTCCATTGCTCATGAGGTTGATACCCGTTTGAAAAATACCTTTGGCAAGCTGGCTTATTATGTGCAGGGACTGAAAACTCTGCCTCAGTTTAAGGCCTTGGATATGGTTATCAAGGCAGATGGAGAGGAAATTCGGGAAAAGGCCTTTCTGTTTTTGATTGTTAACAGCAGTGTGGTAGCCAGCTTTAAGAATGCTGTAACTCAGGCCAGTGTGCAGGATGGCAAGCTGGATTTGCTTTTGATGAAGCAGTGCAATATTGCAGAGCTTATGACCATTACGGCGGAGCTTTTGGCTGGTAAGGATGTAACAGGCCGCAAGGAGGTTATTTACCGCCAGGCTTCCACCTATGAGGTAAGCTGTGACACAGAGCTGGTTAGCGATTTGGACGGCGAAATCGGCCCAGAACTGCCTTTGAAAATTGAAACCGTCCCTCAGGCTATTGAGCTGTTTTATTAACCCGATAGGCAACAGATTTTAGGTCTGTTGTCTATTTTTGTAAAAGTTTTTTGTTGGGTAATATTGTCATGCTATTATCTGTACTTGCTTTATGGTATAATATGAGAGGGAGGGGGGATTGGCCTTGGGAGAAAAAGACATTACACAAAAAAATTTTGAAGCGTACAATGATGTTTTTGCGGATATTATCAATGGCTGTCTTTTTGATGGGGAGGAAGTAATTTCGGAAAATAGCCTGATGGATGCTCAGACTTATTCACAGTATAAAGCAGATGATTCTGCTATACATGAACAGGAACGGGATGTAGCAAAATATTGGCTTGATAAAAAGTGTTGTCTACGCTTAGCACTTATAGGTGTCGAAAATCAACTGGCTATTGACACGGATATGCCTCTGCGAATCATGGGCTATGATGGTTCAGCCTATCGTGATGAAATGAATCAGGATGAGTTGCAGACATGTCAGGTTACAGGGCAGAAGCGAAGAGTCAAAAATAAGCGTTATCCTATCATAACCTTGGTTTTGTATTTTGGCAAAACACCTTGGAAAAAGCCACTATGTTTGTATGATGCCTTGGATATTCCTCCCAGATTGAGGGAGTTTGTTAGTGATTATAAAATAAACGTAATAGATGTGCCTAGACTAACTGACGAGCAGGTAGGAAAATTTGTAAGTGATTTTAGAATCATCGCTGATTATTTTGTACAGATTTGTAATAAGAAAGAATATCAACCTAATAAACAAAAAATTCGTCATGCAGATGGATTGTTGAAACTTATGTCAGTATTGACCAATGATAAGCGCTATATGGAAGTATATTCTACAGACTTAGACAAAATGGAGGGATTGGATATGTGTGAAGTATTGGATAGAGTCGAATCCCGGGGAAAAAAATACGGAATTGAGACGATTAATAAGCTCTATGCCTTGCTTTTAGCCAAGGGATTAAATGATGATGTAACCAAGGCTATTCGTGACAAGACTTACTGTGATTATTTGCTGAATAAATATCGCTCTGCACTGGTGTAGAATTTTGGGCTGTTCCTTAGGGAACAGCCTTTGTCTAAAAAAAATAGGACTTCCGCCTTTTGGTGGAAGTCCTTACTATTATAATTCCTTTACCCAGCCACGGAAGGCGCGGATAATATTGCCAGCAGGCATAGTATCTAACTGTTCATCAGTCAGGTCTGCTGGAATCATAGGAGCCAAGGTGGCAGCAGCAGCTAAAAATTCCTCAAGAGTCATATCGCCTAGAAGTGGCTGTACAACCTCAAATGCCTCCTGTGGGCTTTTGGCAGCAGAAAGCTTCTGAAGCATTTCTGGATTCTGCATAATGGCGGCACCAATCTGCATAAATTTCTCAGGTATCATTCGATCACATTCCTTCAAAAGTATTTTTTTCAATATATAGAAATATTATAGCAAATTTGTCACTGTTTGAAAATCCTCAGCCTATATTTTTCCGCAAAGTTTATTAAGATAGGAAAAAAATGGTTTAAAAAGTAAAATAAAATAAAAACTTGAGGTATTATCTGGAGAAATGGTGTATAATATTCGGTAGTGTATTATTTTATATTGAAATTAAAAGGAGAACCATATGACTGAGAAATTGGAAAAGCTGTTAAAGGCTATTACCCACAAGCATGTTTATATACAGACGCATAATTTTCCAGATCCAGATGCCATTGCTTCGGCCTATGGACTTCAGCAGCTGTTGAAATATTTTGATGTGGAGGCTACGGTTTGTTATCAGGGCGCCATAGAGAGATTTAACACTAATTATATTATAGATAAGCTGAATATAAAGTTCAGTAAGCTGGTGGATATAAATGAGGCTTTGCAGGGTGATGACGAGGTTATTCTAGTGGATGCCCAGAAATTCAACGGCAATATTGAGGATATTACCGGGGAGGAAATAGCTAGTATAGATCATCATCCTATCTTTATTCCGGCAGAATACCGTTTTGCAGATATTCGGCCAGAGGTAGGAGCTTGTGCTTCCATGATTGCCAGTTATTTTTTTGATAATGATGTGCCTATTGACAATAAAACAGCCTTGGTATTGACCTTTGGCATTCGCAGCGATACGGCTAAGCTTTCCAGAGGTGTCAGCCAACTGGATATGGATATGCTGAATAAGCTTTTCCCTCTTTGTGACAAGGATGTTATTTATTATTTGGAAAATTCTGAGCTGGAGTTTTCGGATTTGCAGGCTTACGCCAAGGCTATTGAAAGTATTCAGCTTTATGATGGCAATGTAGCCTTTGCCTTTGCTGGAGAGAATTGTCAGGAGGCTTTGGTGGCTTCGGTATCGGATTTTATTCTGAGTCTGCGGGAGGTTTCCTTCTGTGTGGTATATTCCCGTAAGGATAAGGGCTTGAAGTACTCCATTCGCTCCATTAATGGGCTGGATGCTGGGCGGATAACAGCCAAGGCTCTGGCTGGTCTTGGTTCTGGTGGTGGACATCAGATTATGGCAGGAGGATTTGTGCCTTTTACCAGGACGGATAGCCAGTTCCAGACCTTGGTAGCGACAATTCGAGAAAATTTCCTGCAAGAGGTAAATTTGGCTAGATCTGAATGTAAATCCATTGCTGAAGGCAAATAAATGTAAATAGCAAAATAAATATTAGAAAAAGCAGCAGGATTTTTTGTTTTATTGTTGAATATAAGAATGTAACATGATATAAAAATTGGAGATAGGGGATGATCATGTGGCAGAACCTATGGTGGAAGTATTTATCTACGAAACAAGGCAGTTTTTGGAACAGTTAGAGCAGATTTCTCTAGCTAGTGAGGAAAATGGTGGCTTTAGTGTAGATGATGTTAATGAAATTTTCCGTGCCATGCATACCATTAAAGGCTCGGCAGCTATGATGATGTTTGATGAGGTGTCAACCTTGGCACACTCAGTAGAGGATATATTCTACTACATCAGAGAGCTGCATCCGCAAAAGGTGGATGCAACTGCTATTACGGATATTGTGCTGAATGCAGTAGATTTTATCCGTATTGAAATGGACAAGCTGGATGGCGGGGCTCAGCCTGATGCCAGCAGTCAGGAGCTAAGGGAGTATACGAAGAATTTCCTGCGGGAAATGAAAATTGCTAACGGCGATGATCCAGATGTGGATTTGCGTAAGGTGAAAAATGCCGGACAGCAGAAGCCAAAGCCAAAACAGTATTATATTGGTGCGGCTAAACAGCCTGAGCCTGACAAGGGAACCAATGCTGATGGCAGTCCAAGCGAGGGTGTTCATATTTTTGCAGCTACCGTGTTTTTTCAGGATGGCTGTGAAATGGAAGAAGTCCGGGCCTTTGGTGTGTTGAACAACTTAAAGGATAAGGTTATAGAGATACATAATCTGCCAGAAAAAATTCTGGAGGATGATACAGCAGCAGATACGATAAAATCTCTAGGTTTCCGGTTGTTCTTTACCACTAAGCTGAATTATGAGCAGATGGAAAAGGAATTGAATCAGACCATCTTCTTGGAGAAGCTGGAGCTGAAAGAACTGAATAGCACAGCAGAGTGCGAATATTGGCCAAGTCCTGAAACAGTGTCCATTAATGCTTTGGAGAATACAGATCCTATCAAGCCAGAATTGCCAGCTGCTTCTGAGCATGAAGCCCAGCAGGAGGCAGATAGCGCTAATCCGCCTGCTTCCAGATTGCCGGGCCAGACCTCTGGACCAGCACCGATGCCATCCCAAGGCAGTAGTAAGCCAGTACATCATGGAGAAGGCAGTCAGATGATTAGCGTTCGGGTGGACAAGCTGGATAGGCTGATGGATTTGGTTGGCGAGTTGGTTATTGCCGAGGCTATGGTGGTACAGAATCCAGATTTGGCTGGTCTTGAACTGGATAATTTCCAAAAGGCAGCCCGTCAGCTGCACAAGATAAATGGAGAGCTGCAGGATAGTGTTATGTCTCTCCGTATGGTGCCTTTGGATGGTACATTCAAGAAGATGAACCGCATTGTCCGGGATATGACCAAGAAGCTGGGGAAAAAAGCCAGATTGGTATTGGTTGGTCAGGATACTGAGGTAGATAAAAATATAAACGAGCATATTTCCGATCCATTGATGCATATTGTCCGCAATTCTATTGACCACGGTATTGAAATGCCAGAGGTGCGTAAGGAAGCCGGCAAAAATGAAATGGGTACTGTAGTGCTGTCAGCTGAAAATGCTGGTGGCGAGGTTGTTATCAAAATCAAGGATGATGGCGGTGGCCTGAACAAGGAAAAGATTTTGGATAGAGCCAGAAAGAATGGACTTTTGACTAGACCAGAGGAGGAGTATACAGATGGGGAGATTTATTCCTTTATCTTTGCTCCTGGTTTCTCTACCAAGGAAAAGGTAACAGAGTTCTCAGGCCGTGGTGTTGGCATGGATGTGGTGGTTTCCAATATTAAGGCCTTGGGAGGCCATGTATTGGTGGATAGCAACCCAGGTCAGGGCAGTATAACTACTATTCGGATTCCTTTAACCTTGGCGATTATTGATGGTATGTCTGTTACTGTAGGCCAGTCCAGCTTTACCATACCTATTAGTAGTATCAGCCGCTCCTTTAGACCTGCTCCGGGACAGATTTTTAGAGATCCAGAGGGACAGGAAATGATTATGGTACAGGAGAAGTGTTGTCCTGTGATTCGCCTTAATGAGTTGTATAATATAGGAGATGCCGTTACAGAGCCTACAGATGGTATCGTCATGCTTTTGGAAGCAGGAGATAGAACCTTTGGAGTTTTGGCGGACCGCTTGCTGGGAGTACAGGAAATTGTAGTTAAGCCTGTGCCAGCCTATATTAGTAAAGTAATGAATACAACAGGCATTAGTGGCTGCACCTTGTTGGGAGACGGCAGTATCAGCTTGATATTAGATCCTCAAAAGATGCACCATATGATTTATTCCTAATTATTGGGAAGGAGGAATTTTTGTGGAGGATGAGAAGAATATTCTGGAAGAGGAGGACACGCTTAAGGATAAATACCTGACCTTTACACTTGGGGATGAGGTTTATGGTATTGATATCAGTGTGGTGATAGAAATCATTGGTATTCAGAAGATTACCAGCGTGCCAGAGGTGCCAGAGTATGTAAAGGGAATTATCAATCTGCGAGGCAAGATTATCCCCGTGGTGGATATGCGGCTGAGATTCCGTCGCCAGTTCCGGGAATATACAGATAGAACCTGCATTGTGGTAGTGGAAATCCATGATGTGCTTATTGGCCTTATTGTAGATGGAGTGGCTGAGGTATTGGACATTCGGGAACAGGATGTAGTACCACCTCCAGATTTAAAGGCATCCCAGAATAAATATATTCGGGGAATCGGCAAGCTGGCTTCCAATGTGGTTATGCTGCTGGATTGGGAGAAGCTGTTTTCTGGTGAGGACGAGGAACTCTTGGGAAATACAGTCAGTGAGGCTGAGGAGGCAGCACCAGAAAACGAAGCCCAGGCTTAAGGCAAGGTAAAAATTGCCTCTTATATGGTTGACAGGGAGGTCAGCTGAAAAAATGTGGATTGAGGGGGATACATAATATGATGTTTTTTAAGAATATGAAAATCGGCACTAAGTTGATGGCTTTTATGGTCATTCTGGAGTTCTTGATAGGCGTTATTGCTTACTACGGTATATCTGTGGTTAAGGAGAATGATGCTACCTATGAGGCCATTATGGGTGAAGATGTTATGGGCAGCAGTAATGCCTATGAAATGGGTATGCATTTCAATGATGCCAGAGTAAATATGCTGTTGGGACTGAACGCACAGGATCCAGCCAAGGTGCAGATGTTTACTGCTGCTATGGAAAAGGATTTGAATCAAGCGGAGGAAAATCTAAAGAATCTGCAGGAATCTGTTCACAGTGATGCTGCTAAGGCTGCTGTTGCCAGTGTTACCAATAATTATAATACCTTCCGTCAGGAAACTGTGGCAGCCTTGAAGGCCAAGCAGGCTGGCCAGGTGCAGAGTCCAGAGGCTCAGGCAGCAGCTTCTGCCAAGTTTGCCAAGCTGGAGGGAGATATAGCCAAGCAGGTAGAGGAAATAGCAGATATGGGCTATTCCTCAGCTCAGAGCCGGGATAAGGCTGCTACAGAGGAAATGAATTCCGATGTACGGAATATTATTCTGATTGCTCTGTTCTTGATGGCGGTATCCTCTGTAACAGGTTTTATGTTCAATCAGGATGTAAAGAAGCGCTTAAGTCAGCTGGGCCAGTCTGCAGATAGAATTGCTGAAGGTGATTTGGCTACTGAGGTTGTTACCAGTACCGGTGACGAGCTGGGAGATGTAGCTGCCAGCTTTGAGATTATGCGTCAGCGTGTGCATAATGTACTGTTAGAGATTAATCAGGGAGCAGATCAGGTAGCTGCTGGCGCTCACAATGTTTCTGATGCCAGCGTGGCTCTTTCTCAGGGTGCTTCTCAGCAGGCTGCTTCTGTGGAGCAGCTGTCTGCTTCCATTGCGGAGATTGCTTCTCAGACTGCCAGCAATGCTCAGAATGCTGAAAAGGCAAATGATTTGACTGTAGGCACCAAGGAGAAGGCTCAGCTGGGCAATGAGGAAATGCAGGAAATGCTTTCTGCTATGGAGGAGATTAATGCTTCCTCTGCTAATATTTCCAAGATTATCAAGGTTATTGACGAAATCGCATTCCAGACCAATATTCTTGCTCTGAATGCCGCTGTAGAGGCTGCCCGGGCTGGCCAGCATGGCAAGGGCTTTGCTGTAGTGGCTGAGGAGGTTCGCAATCTGGCTGCCCGCAGTGCCAAGGCTGCCAAGGAAACTACTGATATGATTGAAGGCTCTATGGAAAAGGTAGAGACTGGCCGAGAGATTGCTCACAAGACTGCCGAGGCACTGAATGCTATTGTGGGGGATGTATCCTCTGTAGCTGATATTGTAGCCAATATAGCCAAGGCTTCCAATGAGCAGAAGCTGGCCTTGGAGCAGATTAATCAGGGTGTACAGCAGGTATCTCAGGTGGTTCAGGCTAATTCCTCTACCTCTGAGGAGGCTGCTACTGCCAGCCAGAATCTGAATCAGCAGGCAGATATTATGAGAGCCAATGTAGGCAAATTCCGTCTGTCCAACAGTGGAGGCAGTTTCTATGGCGGTAATGGCAGCTCAGCTATTCAGAAGCCGGATTTGACCAGTGCAGGCAGACAGCCGGCTGTTGTGCCTGCCAAGCCAGGCGTAAAGCCAAGAACCATTGCCCTGACTGATGATGAGGGCTTTGGTAAGTATTAAAGCTTTTTACCAAGGGACTAAATAGGAGTGGTTAATATATGCAGGAAGCTTTATTCCAACAGTATGCTCAGGTGGTACAGGATAATTTTGGCATTCAGCTGCCTATAGAGAAAAAGGCTTTGTTGGAGTCAAGGTTGTTCAAGCTTTTGAGCAATCATATAAATGAAGCCGGGTTTGCTGACGAAACAGATTTCCTGCATTATGTTAGGGAGGATGCCTCCGGTACAGCCATGAATCTGTTGGCGGAGGCTATCACCACCCATCATACCTTCTTTATGAGGGAATCGGACCATTTTAACTTCTTTGGCAAGCAGGTGTTGCCGTATCTGGCTTCCACTATCAAGGATGGAGATGTCCGTACCTGGTGTGCAGCCTGCTCCAGCGGAGAGGAATCCTATACTTTGGCGATGATTATGTCAGAGTTCTTTGCTTTGCAGGGACCTCAGTGGGATACCACTCTCTTGGCTACGGATTTGTCTCAGGAAGTGTTGGATACAGCCCGTAGAGGGATTTATACAGACGAGGCTGTGAAGGGACTGCCGCCTCAGTGGAAGGGGCAGTTCTTTCACAAGCTTGCTACGGGAGATTGGCAGGTTTCGCAAAATCTGCAGCAGCAGGTGCTGTATCGCAGGTTTAATCTTATGAATCCGGTTTTTCCTTTTAGAAAGCCTTTTCATGTAATATTTTGCCGCAATGTAATGATATATTTTGATACCGAGACTCGTGATTCCCTGGTGCGGAAATTTTATGACTTCCTGGAACCGGGAGGTTTTCTGTTTGTGGGACACTCCGAGGTAATTGACAGACAGTCGGCTCCCTTTGAGTATGTGATGCCGTCAGTTTATCGAAAGAAGTGAGCCCGATATGGAAGCAATAAAAATTTTGATAGTGGATGATTCCCTGTTGTTCAGGGAGGTTGTGGCAAGAGGCCTGAAAAGCCGTTTGCCTGTGGGAACCCAGGTAGAGAAAGCTGGGGATCCTTTTGCTGCCAGAGACAAGATACTTTCCTTTGATCCAGATGTAATGGTTCTGGATGTGGAAATGCCTAATATGAATGGTATTGAGTTTTTGCGGCGTTTGATAGTTCAATATAATTTACCTACAGTGGTATCTAGCTCGCGACCTGTCTACAAATCCTTGGCTATGGAGGCAGGAGCCTTTTCATTTCTGGAAAAGCCTTCCACAACCTTGGGCAGCGGTTCCTATTTGGATGGTTTGGCTGCTGAGGTAAAGCTGGCTAAGGAATATGGAGATTTGTCAGCCGACCAGGTTAGGCAAAGGAAAATAGAAAGCCAGATGGATATGGCTCAGGTGGAGGAGCTGGTGCGACAGGCAGATGCCTGCAACAAGCCCAAGGTTGAATATGCTATTTTGGGAGATGCTGAAAAAAAGCCTACAGGCAAGGGACAGGTAATGGTCAATGCCGCCCTGGCAATGGCTAAGGCGGCACTAAAGCAAACGTCGGCTTCGGTGAAAAATACCAACCAAGCGGTGCAGCATAATACTGTACCTCATGTTAGGCCCACACCACAGCAGATTCCTGTGGTAGAGGTTAAGGGAAAAACCAGTGCTAAGATAGATTTGATAGCTATTGGTGCTTCCACAGGTGGAACAGAAGCTCTTTCTAAGGTGCTGAAGGAATTGGTACCACCTTTGCCACCTATTGTTATTGTGCAGCATATACCGCCTATGTTTTCGAAATTATTTGCCGATAGATTGCATAATGAATGTCATATTTCTGTTAAGGAAGCTCAAAACGGGGATAAATTGGAGCCTAATTGGGCCTATGTAGCTCCAGGGGATAAACAGATGAAGGTGAAGAACTTTGGTGGCAATATGCAGCTGGATGTGAATCATGGCCCTAAGGTTAATGGACATTGTCCTTCTGTAGATGTGCTTTTTGATTCCGTGGCAGATCAGATAGGCAACAGTGCTCTGGGGGTTATCCTTACAGGTATGGGAGCAGATGGAGCCAAGGGATTGTTGAAGATGCGGCAGCAGGGGGCTGCTACTATAGGACAGGATGAGGCCAGCTGTGTGGTTTATGGTATGCCTCGGGCGGCCTACGAAAAGGGAGCTGTGGAAAGACAGCTGCCATTATCAGGCATTGCGTCCATGATTACTACAGTGGCACATGGGCAGGGGAGGCGTTAGTGTGGAAAACCCGGCGGTTCAGACGGAGGATATTTCCTTTGATCAACTGGAAGGCATTATGGGGAATTTGGCAGATGGTTTTGTGCTGACAGATAAAGACAGTAGAGTTGTCTATATGAATAAGTCAGCAGAGGATATCTTCGAATTTCACTTTCAGCCAGATAATCCTGTTTTCTTTAAACAGATAAGCAGATTGATGAATTTGGAAACCCAGGAAAGCTTTTTTTGTCCTGTGAGTAGAGCCATTCAGGAAGATAAAACGGTAGGTCTTAGTAAAAATATTGGTCTTATGCATCAGGATGAGCCGGTGTTTCTGTCTGCTACCTGCTCTCCCCGTCACAATAAAAAAGGAGAGGTTATAGGCTGCAGTGCGATATTTAGAGATATTTCCAAGCTGCGGGGGATAGCCCATAAGGTAGAAAGTGACCAATATTATATGCGGTCTGTTTTTGAAGCAGCCAAAATAGGTATTTGTAGTCTTAATGTTCGGGGGGAGATTGTGGAGGTAAACGAATCTGCCCTGGAGATATTGGGAGGTACCTATCAGGAGGTTATTGGCAGACAGTTTGGTGATGTATTTCAATGCGTTAATTGTGTGCCCTATGGCTGCGGCAAGGGGGATAAGTGCAAATTCTGCATTATTCGCAACAATATTGAAGCTGCGGTGTTGGATGATAGCTTTTCCTCAGAGTATGTGGCTGCGGTTATTACCAAGGCTTCCGAAGAGCCGGTGTGGCTGCAGTTTTTCCTGACTCAGGTATGGAAGGAAAATGAAAAGCAGATTGTGCTTACCATGATTGATATATCCCGCCGTAAGCAGAGGGAAAAGGAGCTTATGGAGGCTCGCCGTATGGCAGAGGCGGCCAGTAATACCAAAACCCAGTTTTTGGCTAATATGAGTCATGAAATACGGACTCCTATTAATGGGATGACTGGCATGATTAATCTCACCCTGCGGACAGAACTGAATCCTGAGCAGCGGGAAAATCTTCAGGCGGCTAAGCAATGCTCTGAGGATTTGCTAAAAATCATTAATGATATTTTGGATTATGCCAAGCTGGAAAATGGCAAAATGACCATAGAGCATATAGATTTGGATTTACATGGTCTTTTGCATCGAGTGGCTGCTGTCCATGCTAATTTGGCTGAGGGCAAGGGTTTGAAGTTTACAGAGCCTGATTGCACAAATTTGCCCCATTATATAAAGGGAGATCCTTTGCGGTTAAGGCAGATTCTCCACAATCTTTTAACCAATGCCATTAAGTTTACCAGTGCAGGCACTATTACCTTGGGATGTACTATTGCCAGACGAGGTATTAGGACTATGCTGGAATTTTATGTGGAGGATACGGGCATCGGTATGTCCAGAGAAGAGCAGGATAGACTGTTCAAGCCATTTAGCCAGGTGGATGGATCCACCACCAGAAAATTTGGGGGTACTGGCTTGGGATTGACTATTGTCAAGGAATTGGTAACAGCCATGTATGGAGAAATCCATGTCATGTCCAGTCCGGGGGTAGGCAGCAGATTTACCTTTGTTATACCGTTGAAAAAGGCGGAAAAGGCAGATATGGAGCTGAAGGATCAATCTGTTTTTCTGAATCCCTATATGAATGATGTTAAGGCGGAGGCCTTGCCACCAGTATTGGAAAAATTAGAAAGCTCTGAGAAATTTGAAAAATCTACAAGCTCAGAGCCAGATGATGATATAATGGATTTACTTAAATACTGTGAGGATAAGCTCAACAGTTAGGAGGATGAAGAATGAGAATTTTGATAGCCGAGGATGATCGTATTAGCCGCAACTTTTTGCAAAAGTTCATGCAGTCCTATGGTGAGGTGGATATGGCTGTAGATGGCATGGAAGCTGTAGATTTGTATATGGATTCCATTAAGCAGAATAATCGTTATGATTTGCTGTGCCTGGATATTATGATGCCCAAGGTGGATGGTCTGAAGGTTTTGAAAGTAATTCGTCAGTTGGAGAAGCAGCATGGCATATCTCAGGAGGACCATTTAAAGATTATTATGATGACTGCCTTGGCTGATGTGGGCTATGTGGATGAGGCTTTCCGTCAGGGCTGTGATGCTTATGCTTCTAAACCTGTTGATACAGACAAGGTGGAAGAGGTAATGAGAAATCTAGGTCTGATAGAGGAAAAACAGGGTTAACAGGAAAGATGGGTTGAAAAATGAGAATTGTACCTGTAGAGCTGGGAAAGAACAGCTATGATATATATATTGGTAATGGGTTGGAGCAGCAGATAAGGGATTTTTGTCAGCAGGCAGGTTTTTCTGGCAAGGGATTGATTGTTACAGATACCAATGTGGGGCCTATCTACGGACAGTGGCTGCAGGATTTGCTGCAGCAGGCAGGCCAGCAGGTGGAAGTGTATGAGATTCCAGCTGGAGAAAGCTCCAAATCCATGAAGATGGCTGAGAAGATGTTTACCAAATGTATTGAAACAGGTATGGATAGAAAATCTCCTGTTTTTGCCTTGGGTGGCGGTGTAGTAGGTGATTTGGCTGGCTTTGTGGCAGCTTCCTATATGCGGGGAGTTCCTTTTGTACAGGTACCTACCAGCCTGCTGGCTCAGGTGGATTCCAGTGTAGGTGGCAAGGTGGCTGTAAATCATCCTTTGGGCAAAAACCTTATTGGGGCCTTTTATCAGCCCAAGGCTGTATTCATGGATTTGAATACGCTGCAAACCCTGCCTAAGCGGGAAATTTATACCGGTCTGGGAGAGATTATTAAATATGGCATTATTTATGATGCCCAGTTCTTCCAGTATCTGGAGGATAATATAGAGCAGGTTGCCAGTCTTGCTAATGAGGCTGCCGCTCATATGACAGCCCGTTCCTGTGAAATCAAGGCAGAGGTGGTTAGTCAGGATGAAAAGGAGCTGGGACTGCGGGCTATTTTGAATTTTGGCCATACTGCTGCCCATGCCATTGAGAAGAATACAGGCTATACTAAATATAACCACGGGGAGGCTGTGGCTATTGGCATGGTATGTGCAGCCTATATCAGCAAGTCCTTGGGAATGATAGACCAGAGCGTGGTTGATAGAGTTATCAGCTTGATTCTCAAACTGCATTTGCCTATAAAGGCTCAGGGATGTACTGTGGAGGATTTGTATCGGGATATTTTCCATGACAAGAAAACCGTAGGGGGCAAGGTAAAGTGGATTTTGATGGAGTCCATTGGCCAGGTTTGCGGTAATAGCAATGTGCCGGAGGAGATTGCCAAGGGGGCCATGCAAAAGGTTGTTTAAGTAAGCTGCAGCCTATGGGTAATGTGTTTAATTTTACAAAAAACTTACTTTACAAATAGGCTGAATGGACTTATGATAAAGCCGTGCTAGAAAAGAAAGCTTGAAGAATGCAAAGGGGGATTTTGTATGGAAACTATAGCCTTGATTGCTCATGATAAGAAAAAGGAAGAGATGTTGGATTTTGTGGAGCATCATAAGGATTTGCTGAGCAAATTTCATTTGGTGGCTACTAGAACTACTGGTACCTTGATTAATGAGAAATTCCATTTGAATGTGGAGACTATGATGTCCGGTCCTCTGGGCGGAGATCAGCAGATTGGTGCTATGGTGGCTACGGAGAAGGTTCATTTTGTGGTATTTTTGCGGGATCCTTTGACTTCCCAGCCTCATGAGCCTGATATTAACGCTTTGCTCCGCCTGTGCGATGTGCATAATATACCTTTGGCTACTAATAGAAAGAGTGCCCATATTATGCTGAAGTACGTAGCTAGAAAGCTGGAAGAGAATCAGCAGTGATTTGTCTAAAAATAACGCTTGCATGGTAGAAGTGTTTATGATATACTAACTCACGGTGTAATTATAAAAACGCACGCTGGCTGATATTTGTACTGTGCCCATTGGGTTTAACAAAGGATGAGGCTGGCGGAGGAAAAGAAAAACAGGAGGTGCACCACTATGGCAGTTGTTTCTATGAAACAGTTATTAGAGGCTGGTGTTCATTTCGGACATCAGACTAGAAGATGGAACCCTAAGATGGCTAAGTACATCTTCACCGAGCGTAATGGTATCTACATTATCGATCTTCAGAAGACCGTAAAGAAGGCTGAGGAGGCTTATAGCTTCGTTCGCAGCGTAGCAGAGGAAGGCAAGTCCGTACTCTTCGTTGGTACTAAGAAGCAGGCTCAGGAGGCTATTAAGGACGAGGCTCTGAAGGCTGATATGTATTTTGTAAATGAGCGTTGGCTGGGCGGCATGCTCACTAACTTCCAGACCATTCAGAAGCGTGTAAACCGTCTGAAGGAGCTGGAGGCTATGGAAGCTGACGGTGTTTTCGAGGTTCTGACCAAGAAGGAAGTTCAGGGCTTGAAGCATGAGATGGAGAAGCTGGAGAAGTATCTCGGCGGTATCAAGGACATGGATAAGCTTCCAGGTGCTTTGTTCATCGTAGATCCTCGCAAGGAGCGTATTGCTGTTGCAGAGGCTCACAAGCTGAACATTCCTATCGTTGCTATCATTGATACCAACTGCGATCCAGATGAGATTGATTACCCAATCCCTGGTAACGACGATGCTATCCGCGCTGTTCGTCTGCTGACCGGCAAGATTGCTGATGCAATCATCGAAGGTCGTCAGGGCGAGGCTGCTGAGGCTGTTGCTGAGGACGCTGAGTAATATACCTGGCTAAATAAGAATTGATGGGGTAAAGGGACGTTATTTATCCCTTTGCCCCCTTTTTACATTAGAGATTTTGAGGAGGATATACATAATGGCACAGATTACTGCTGCATTGGTTAAGGAGCTGCGCGAGATTACTGGCGCAGGCATGATGGACTGCAAGAAGGCTCTGGTTGAGTGCGAGGGCGACAAGGATAAGGCTATTGATTATCTCCGTGAGAAGGGTATTGCCAAGGCTGCTAAGAAGGCTGGCCGTATTGCTTCCGAGGGTGTTGTAGCTGCTGCTGTTACTGCTGACGGCAAGACTGCCTGCATCGTTGAGATCAACTCCGAGACTGACTTCGTTGCTAAGAACGAGAACTTCCAGAACCTGGTAAAGAAGATTGCTGAGCACATTGTTGCTTGCAAGCCTGCAGATATGGATGCGCTGAATGCTTCCCAGATGGATGGCAAGACTGTTGCTGATGTTATGACCGAGGCTGTTGCTTCTATCGGTGAGAAGCTGTCCCTCCGTCGTTTCGAGGTTTATACCACTGAGGATGGCCAGCTGGCTACCTACATCCACATGGGCGGCAAGATCGGCGTTATCGTAGAGCTGTCCGGTGGCGATGAGGCTCTGGGTAAGGATGTTGCAATGCAGATTGCAGCTGCTAAGCCTCAGTGCATTGGCCGTGCTGATGTAGATCAGGAAGCTTTGGCTCATGAGCGCGAGGTTCTCCGCAAGCAGGCTCTGGAAGAGGGCAAGCCTGAGAAGATCGTTGAGAAGATGGTTGACGGCCGTATCAACAAGTACTACAAGGAAGTTTGCCTGGTTGAGCAGGAGTTCGTTAAGGATTCCGACAAGACCATTAAGGAAATTCTGGCTGGCGTAGAGGTTCGTCGTTTTGCACGCTTCGAGATGGGCGAGGGCCTGGAGAAGAAGAATGAGGACTTTGCAGCAGAGGTTGCAGCTCAGATTAAATAAAAACTGAAAAGTTTTCTAAAAGCAGAGGACACGCTGTTGTTCTCTGCTTTTTAAAAGCGTATAATAAGGTAGGACAATTATTTCTCATTTTTAGGAGGGATTTGAGTGGGAGCAGCTAAATACAAGCGCATTATCCTGAAGCTAAGCGGTGAGTCTCTGGCAGGTGACCAGGGCTTTGGCATTAATCCAACAGTAGTTGAGGCTATTGCCAAGCAGATTAAGAAGGTTCATGAAGAGGGTGTGGATGTGGCTATCGTTGTAGGCGGTGGCAATATCTGGCGTGGACTTTCCGGCAGTGCCAAGGGCATGGATAGAGCTCAGGCTGATTACATGGGTATGCTTGCTACCTGTATGAATGCTTTGGCTATGCAGGATGGCCTCCATCAGGTGGGAGTTCCATCCCGTGTACAGACTGCTATTGAAATGCGTCAGGTGGCTGAGCCTTATATTCGTGGCAAGGCAATCCGCCATATGGAAAAGGGCAGAGTAGTTATTTTTGGAGCTGGCACTGGTAATCCTTATTTCTCCACTGATACTACAGCAGCTTTGCGTGCAGCGGAGATTAAGGCTGATGTTATCCTTATGGGTAAAAAGGGTACTGATGGCATCTATGATTCTGATCCAAATAAGAATCCAAATGCCAAGAAGTTTGACCAGCTGAGCTATTCTGAGATTTTGGCCCGTCGTTTGGCCATTATGGATACTACTGCTACCAGCCTTTGCATGGATAACGATATTCCTTTGGTAGTATTCAACATTGAGGATTATGAAAATATTTACCGGGCAGCTATCGGTGAGGTTATCGGTACTACCGTAGGAGGTAATTGATTTTGGTAAAAGAGATTATTGCAAATAATGAGGAACGTCTGGAGAAATCCATTGCTGCTCTGAGAAGAGAATTCGGTTCTCTGCGGGCAGGTCGCGCTACCCCATCCCTGTTGGATAAGGTTATGGTAGATTACTATGGTACACCAACTCCTGTAAATCAGGTGGCAAAGGTTTCTGTACCTGAGCCTCGTATGATTGTGATTCAGCCTTGGGAAAAGAGTTTGATTCATGAGATTGAAATGGCAATTATGAAGTCTGATTTGGGCTTGTCTCCAAATTCTGATGGTACTGCTATTCGTCTGTCTATTCCACAGCTGACTCAGGAGCGCCGTCAGGAGCTGGTAAAGACTGTAGGCAAGAAGGCTGAGGAGGCTAAGGTTGCTATCCGCAACATCCGTCGTGATGGCAATGAGTCTGTGAAGAAGCTGGAGAAGGCCAAGGAGATTACTGAGGATGAGTCCAAGAAGGCTCAGGAAGATATCCAGAAGATTGTTGATAAATACATCAAGACTGTGGATACTCTGAAAGAGGCTAAGGATAAGGAGATTATGGAGGTTTGATGCCTGATATAATCGGAATGCCTTGGGAATTGGCCAAGGACTTGCTAAATCAGGCCAATATAAGGTATAATTCAGTTATCACTTATCCTACAAAGAGTTTTTTCCCTTTGAAGGATAATGGATATTACGTCATTAAGCAGAAGTATCTGGATGACGGAGAGTTAGTTGTAACATTAGCAGCTCGTCTGCTGAAGGAGGTGTCCAGTAATGGCTTACAAGATTGGTGATGAGTGTATCTCCTGCGGTTCTTGCGCAGGTACTTGCCCTGTTGAGGCTATCAGCGAGGGTGAGTCTCATTATGAGATTAACGAGGAGGTTTGCGTAGAGTGCGGTGCATGCGCAGCAGGCTGCCCTGTAGGTGCTATTGTAGCTCCTTGATGAATTTTTGACCTGGAGTTGTACCGGGACGAAAAGCAAATGCCCCTCTGAAGTTCCTTTGGAGGGGCTTATTTTCTTGATACAGGAGGTTATCATCGTGTGGAAAAAATTATTTTCCGGCATGCAGAAAAATGATGATGCTTCGGACAAATCATATCTGGATGAATTGGTACAGGATCAGCTGCCACAGCATGTGGCTATTATTATGGATGGCAATGGCAGATGGGCTACTGGCCAGGGGCTGATACGTACTGCCGGTCATAAGGCCGGTGTTAAAACACTAAAAAGAATTGTTAAAACATGTACTGCTTTGGGAATGAAGGCCTTGACGGTATATGCTTTTTCTACTGAAAACTGGAAGCGTCCCCATGCAGAGGTGGACTTTCTGATGAATCTATTCTCGGAGTATCTGGCTAAGGAAATTGACGAGATGGATCAGGATAATGTGAAAATTGATTTTATCGGCCGTACCTGGGAGCTATCCAAGGGTTTGCAGAAGCAGATTGCAGATGCCAGACATAGAACCAGGGATAATACGGGGGTAAAATTTACAGTTGCCGTAAATTATGGTGGGCAGGATGAACTGCTTAGAATGGTGCAGGAGCTGGCAGCCCAGAGTCAGCGGGGTATAATTAAGCCAGAGGAGATTACAGCAGAGATGATAGAGGCTCAGCTGGATACCTATGGTTTGCCTCCGGTGGATTTGGTTATTCGTACCAGCGGGGATATGCGGCTTAGCAATTTCCTGCTGTGGCAGACAGCCTATGCAGAATTTTGGTTTACGGATATAAATTGGCCTGATTTTACGCCAGAGGATTTTGGCAGGGCCTTGTATGAATATTGTCATAGAGACAGACGTTTTGGGGGATTGTCCAAAAAGTAAGGTAGCTGCTGGCTGTGGAAAGAAGGCAGTCAGAGCTGGAAGGGATGTACTTCATGTTAACAAGAATAATCACCGGTATAATCGGTATTGGGGCAGCCGCCTATGTAATTCAGACTGGTGGCTTGGTTTTTGCTGTTTGTGGCATGGTTCTGGCTGTGGGAGCCTGGGTGGAATATTGCAACGCCTTTGACCGGAAGGGCTATCGTCCGGCCTTGTTGGTGGGAGGCCTTTTGATTGCAGGTATGTGCTATACAGCCTGGTATGGTCTGGATACCAATATGCTGGTGCTGATAATGACAGGAGGCACTCTGCTGTTGTTTTTGATGACAGTGCTGCTTCATGGCTCCTTTAGCGTGCCTTCCGCGGCGGTATCCGTAGCGGGAGTGTCCTATTTGGGACTGTCCTTTGCTCACTTGATTGGCCTGCGGGTTATGGATCATGGCTTTGCGGCAGTGACTACGCCTTTGGGAGTGTTGGAACCAGGCTGTGCTTTGATTTGGACTGCTCTTATTGGTACTTGGGCTAGTGATACCTTTGCTTATTTTGCTGGTTCTTTTTTTGGCAGTCACAAGCTCTGCCCAGCTATCAGTCCTGGCAAAACCATTGAGGGACTGCTTGGCGGCTTGATAGGTACTACTGCTTCAGTGGCAGGTCTGGGTATCCTCTTTAATTTTGATGTGGAGACTATGGCTATTCTTGGCCTGTGCATTTGTATAGTGGCTACCTTGGGGGATTTGGTAGAATCTGTAGTCAAGCGTTATACAGGCATTAAGGATTCCAGTCATTTGATTCCTGGTCATGGCGGTATCTGGGATAGATTTGATAGTGTAATTTATACTGTACCTTTTGTTTACTATTTTGTACAGTTTGTGGATATAGCAGCCAAATAGAGGTAATGTAAAATGAAAAATCTTGTAGTATTGGGCTCCACTGGATCCATTGGTACTCAGACCTTGGATGTGGTAAGGGAGCATCCAGATTTGTTTCATGTGTCTGTACTGGTAGCCAATCGCAGTGATGAACTGTTGGAAAAGCAGATAGAGGAATTTCAGCCACAGCTGGCAGTGCTTTCTGACGAGGACGCTTATAGCAGATTGCGGCAGAGATATAGCGGTAAAACCGAGCTGGCAGGAGGCCGTCAGGCTGTAATTGAAGCAGCGGCTTATCCAGAGGCTCAGGTTGTAGTAACCTCCCTGATGGGATTTGCTGGTTTGGAGCCTACCTTGGCAGCTTTGGAGGCTGGCAAGGATATTGCTTTGGCTAACAAGGAAACCTTGGTGGTGGCTGGCGAGCTGGTTATGGCTAAGGCCAAGGAGCTGGGCCGGGCTATTTTGCCCGTGGACAGCGAGCATTGCGCTTTGTTCCAGTGTTTGCAGGGACAGGATAGAAAGGCTGTAGAAAAGCTGATTCTTACTGCTTCTGGCGGGCCTTTCCGAGGCCGTAAGGCAGAGGAGCTGACCAATGTATCCAAGAAGGATGTATTGGCTCATCCAACCTGGAATATGGGACAGAAGATTACGGTAGATTCCGCCTCCTTGGTAAATAAGGGGTTGGAGGTTATTGAAGCCAGATGGCTCTATGATGTAAGCTATGATCAGATTCAGGTAGTGGTTCATCCTCAGAGTATTGTACATTCCATGGTACAGTATCAGGATGGCACGGTTATGGCTCAGCTGGGTTGTACCGATATGAGATTGCCTATTCAGTATGCTTTGACCTATCCTGATAGAGTGGCCTCTCATTTTCCTCGGGTTGATTTTTATGAGCTGGGGAAGCTCACCTTTGAGAAGCCGGATATGGAAACCTTCCGTGGCTTGAAGCTGGCCTTTGAGGCAGGCCGTACCGGAGGAACCATGCCATGTATTATGAATGGTGCCAACGAGGTGGCAGTAGAGGCCTTTTTGAAGGGACAGGCAGGCTTCCTGGATATATATCGTTTGATTGAAAAGGCTATGGAGGCTGGCCAAGTAGAGTATAAGCCAGATTTGGAACAGCTGCTGGCTGCTGACAAGTGGGCCAGAGATTATACTAGAAAACAGCTGGCTCAAATCTAAGAGGTGATTCCATGATAATTAAGATAATAGGAGCGATGTTTGTATTCGGCCTTTTGGTATCTGTCCATGAGCTGGGCCATTTTATGGTGGCTAAGCTTACGGGGATGCGAGTAGATGAATTTGCCATAGGCTTTGGGCCAAAGGTTTGGAGCAAAAAATATGGTGAAACTCTGTACACTCTCCGAGCAGTACCATTGGGAGGTTTTAACCGCATCGCTGGTATGGATTATGAGATAATCGAGAACATGGACAGAGAGGGTGGCCGGAGCAAGGAGAAATTGTTCGTGGTACCTGATGAGGAGGATGCCGGGGAGAGAGCATATTTTCGTCGGCCTATCTGGGCTCGTATGGCGGTGATTCTGGCAGGCTCTATTATGAATTTTATTCTGCCATTGTTCATTTTCTTTAGTTTATTCTTGACACAGGGAGTGGCTACTCCTTCTCCAGAGCCAGTAATTGGTGCTGTTATAGAGGACAGACCAGCTGCTATGGCAGGCTTGCGAGCAGGAGACAGGATATTGACTCTGGACGGACAGCCGGTTAATCAGTGGAGTGAGATTTCCCAGCAGCTGCAGGGAAAGGCAGAGCGTCCTTTCAAGGTAACCTACCAACGGGATGGCAAGGAACTGTCTACTACTCTGATACCAGAGGAAGATGCAGCTACCAATAGAGCTGTTATTGGTATTACCAGCAGTGCTATGTATTATCAGCCTGGGGTTATAGAGGCGGCTAAGCTGGCTGTTACCAAAGAGATATATTTGATAGGGGCAATGGTTGGCGGTCTGGTTCAATTGGTTCAGGGTACAGTTAGTACAGCAGAACTGTCTGGGCCTGTTGGTGTGGCACAAATGGCCGGCCAGGTGGCTGAGCAGGGTATTTGGCCGTTGCTGGGCTTTGCTGCCTTTTTGAGCCTGAATTTGGGCATAGTTAATCTTTTGCCTATTCCTGCTTTGGATGGTGGACATTTTATTATGCTGGTGCTGGAGGCCCTGCGAGGCAAGCCTATGAAGCCAGTAGTTATGTACTATATTCAGGTAACAGGTGTTGTAATTCTTGTTAGCTTGATGCTATTTACCACATTTAATGATCTGACCAAATAGGAAGTGACAGATAAAAATGATAAATCGGAAAAAGACCAGAAGAATATATATTGGCAATGTGGCCATTGGTGATGGAGCACCGATTTCTGTTCAGTCCATGACCAATACCAAAACTACCGATACAGAGGCTACCGTAGCTCAGATTAATGCTTTGCAGGCTGCTGGCTGTGATATTGTCCGCCTGGCTGTGCCAGATATGGAGGCAGCTAAAAATCTTGGCAATATTATAGCCAAGGTAAAGGTGCCATTGGTGGCAGATATTCATTTTGATTATCGTTTGGCCCTGGAGGCTATTAATCAGGGCATCTCTGCCCTGAGATTGAATCCGGGGAATATTGGCAGTGAGGAACGGGTAAGGGCTGTGGTTAAGGAGGCCAAGGCCCATCATATTCCTATTCGCATCGGTGTCAATGCTGGTTCTCTGGACAAGACTCTCTTGGAGAAATACGGCGGTGTTACGGCAGAGGCTTTGGTAGAATCTGCCCTGCAGCATGTTAGGATTTTGGAACAGCAGGGATTCTACGATATGAAAATATCCTTGAAGGCTCATGATGTTCCTTTGACCTTGGAGGCATATCAGCTCATGTCTGAAAAGGTGGATTATCCTTTGCATTTGGGCATTACGGAAGCAGGCACAGCCCGTACAGGCATGATAAAATCTGCTGTGGGCATTGGCGCCTTGCTGGCTCAGGGCATTGGTGATACCTTCCGTATCTCCCTGACAGGAGATCCTGTGGTGGAGGTAAAGGTAGCCAACGAAATCCTGAAATCCTTGGGCATGAGGGAATATGGCCCTACTTTGATTTCCTGTCCTACCTGTGGCCGTACCTGTATAGATTTGGCAGGTATTGCTGAGCAGGTTGAGGAAAGATTATCTGATATAAAAGAACCTATTTCTGTAGCCGTTATGGGCTGTGTGGTTAATGGCCCAGGAGAGGCAAGGGGGGCTGATGTAGGCATTGCCGGTGGCAATGGTGTTGGCCTGGTATTCCGCAAGGGAGAAATCATCCGCAAGGTGGATGAAAAGGATCTTGTGGATGAGCTTTTCAAGGAAATAGATGCTATTCTGGTTGAGGAGGAAAAATAAAATTGCGTACAACTAATCTTTATGCACCAACTTTGAGAGAAACTCCTGCTGAGGCTGAGGTAAGAAGCCATCAGCTTATGCTGCGGGCTGGTATGATCCGCAAGGCTGCGGGAGGTCTGTATAGCTATTTGCCTTTGGCTTGGCGCACCATCAAAAAGATAGAGGAGATTATTCGTGAGGAAATGGATGCTGCCGGCGGACAGGAAATTTCCATGCCAATTCTTCAGCCAGCTGAAATCTGGCAGGAAAGCGGCCGCTGGCCTGTATATGGTGCAGAGATGGTAAGAGTTACTGACCGTCATGGTCGTAAGTTCTGCCTAGGCCCTACCCATGAGGAAATGGTTACTACCCTGGTGCGGGATGAGGTTCGCTCCTACAAGCAGCTTCCTCTGATGCTGTATCAGATTCAGAACAAATACCGTGATGAGATTCGTCCTCGCTTTGGCCTGATGCGGGGCAGAGAGTTTATTATGAAGGATCTCTATTCCTTTGATAAGGATGAAGAGGGTATGAATGAGTCCTACAAGAAGATGTATGACGCTTATACCAATATCTACAATCGCATGGGCTTGAATTTCCGCCCTGTTGAGGCTGATAACGGCGCTATTGGCGGCGGTCATTCCCATGAGTTTACCGTTCTGGCTGAGGCTGGTGAGTCCAGCATTGCTTATTGCGATACCTGCGACTATGCAGCCAGCGATGAAAAGGCAGAGCTGAAGGTTATCAAGGCTGCTGAGGAGGAAATCCTGCCTCTGGAGAAAAAGAATACTCCTGATTGCTCCACTATTGAAATGGTGGCTGAATATCTTGGCTTGCCTATGGAAAAGTGCATTAAGGCTGTAGCTTTCCAGACAGATACTGATGAAGTGGTGCTGTGCTTTGTTCGTGGTGACCATGAGGTCAATGACGTAAAGGTTATTAATCTGGTAGAGGGCGCTCTGGAGCTGCGTATGGCTGAGGATGATGCTATTCGTGCTGTTGGCGGCTGTCCTGGCTTTATGAGCCCTATTGGCATCAAGGAAGGCACTAAGATTATTGTGGACCATACTGTTATGGAAATGTACAATGCTTGTGCTGGTGCTAATGAGAAGGATATCCACTACATTAATGTAAATCCAAAGCGGGATTTCAAGGATGTAGTAGTAGCTGATATTCGCATGGTGCAGGAGGGAGATTGCTGCCCACACTGCAATGGTCATATGAAGATGACCAGAGGTATTGAGGCTGGTCAGGTATTTACCCTGGGCACTAAGTATTCTGAGGCCCTCCATGCTACCTTCCTGGATGAAAACGGCCGGGAGAAGCCTATGATGATGGGGTGCTATGGCATTGGCGTAGGCCGTACTATGGCTGCTGCTATTGAACAGAATAATGACGAAAACGGTATTATCTGGCCAAAGGCTATTGCTCCATTTGAGGTAGTAGTAGTACCAGTTAATGGCAAGAATGCTCAGCAGCTGGAGCTGGCAGAAAAAGTATACAAGGAGCTGAAGGCTGCCGGTGTGGATGCTTTGCTGGATGACCGCAAGGATAGAGCCGGTGTTAAGTTCAAGGATGCAGATCTTATTGGCTATCCTATTCGTATCACTGTTGGTCCAAAGACAGTGGAGGAGGACGTGCTGGAGCTGAAGGTTCGCCGTACTGGTGAGACTGTTACTGCTTCTGTTGGTGAGGCAGCAGGCAAGGCTGTAGAGATGCTGGCTGACCTTTGATAATTTTTGCCCTGTGGATAAGTTAAAATCCTATGTGTTGACTCTAGATAAAAAATTGTCTGTCAAGAACTTTTACTTGACAAAGCATTAGGGGATAGATATAATTATCATCAGTGCCGCAAAACTACAATTATGCCCATAATTATTTTTGTGGTGGAAATATTAATGAGGTTGATACTTTTATGAAAATAAATATCTCCGATTTAGAAGATCGTTTGGGTGAGGCAGTGCCCTTTGAGTTTGTAACCAATGCTCAGGAGCTGGACGCCCAGACAGAGACATATTCCTTTGAGGGCGATATTATCATCAAGGGGGAATATGTAAATACTGGGCGCTGTTACCGGTTTACCGGTAGTATTTCCTGTACCAAATCCTTTGTTTGTGACCGTTGTCTGGAGCCATCTACGCTGCAGCAGGTTCACGAGTTTAATGAGGAGTTCCAGCGGGGCAGTGAACCAGCAAAGAATGGTGAAAAAACCAGAATAGTGAATTATTTTAGTGGAGATGTGATAGATTTGGCTCCTGTAATGCGGGATGTGCTTCTGTCAGATCAACCATTGAATAATATATGCAACGCTGATTGTCGCGGTTTGTGCCTGAAGTGCGGTGCCAACCTCAATCATGGCGATTGTGGCTGTGACCGTACTGTTATTGACCCAAGACTGGCGGCATTGCAGCAATTATTAAAAAAGCCGTAAGATTCCTAGCCCTGGCTATTGGGATACAAGGCAAATAAATAATTCAATTTTACAGAGAATTTAAGGAGGTGTATCCTGAAATGGCAGTACCTAAGCGTAAGATGTCCAAGGCTCGTCGTGATTCCCGTCGTGCTAATTGGAAGCTGGAAGTTCCTGGTTACGTAGCATGTCCACAGTGCCACGAGCCAAAGTTGCCTCATCATGTTTGCACAGAGTGTGGTTACTATGATGGCAAGGAAGTTGTTTCCGCAGCTGAATAATTGAGTAATATGAGCAGATTTCTACTTTTGGGGTGGAAATTCTGCTCATTTTACTTTGTTGTGAGAAAGAGTTTTGGTCAATATTGTGATTGATTTAATATATAAATAAAGCCGTAAGCCATAGGTAAAAAATACTGTACTTAGCAGATGATTTTTATTATAATGGTTTTAAAGGTGATATGTAGTCTATAGACTATTTTTCAGATTTTGTGTTTTAGGGCTTGCCTTTTTTTGCATAATTTTGTATAATTGCAATCAAGTTATATGAGCTGGTACTAATTTTTGAAAATGACATATGGGGGTGAACTGCTTCCCACATGTCGTGTTTTTATGTACAGGTGAAAAAGATGGCAAGATTGAAAAAAAAAGAAAGACATGAAATCCTGGTACGTCAGGTACAGGACAAGCCTTTCCTGACGGATGAGGAGCTGGCAGGGCTGTTCGGAGTCAGCATACAGACCATCCGCCTGGATCGGATGGAGCTGGGGATTCCCGAGGTACGGGAGCGTATCCGGCAGGTAGCCGAAAAAGCCCAGAATAATATAACAGCTCTGGAAAAGACGGAAGTGGTAGGGGATGTTATTGACTTGGAGAGAGGACATTCCGGCATATCACTGTTGAAGATAACCGAAGATATGGTATTTGCCAGAAACAAGATTGCCAAGGGGCATTATATATTTTCCCAGGCGAATTCTCTGGCTTTGGCTCTTATAGATTCTCCGCTGGCCGTTACAGGTGTAGCCAATATAAAGTATAAGGTTCCTGTGAAGGTAGGGGAGATGCTGATAGCCAAGGCGGAGGTAATCAAGCAAAGAAGTAACAAATTCTTTGTCTGGGTTAAGACTAGAAATGAAAAGCAGGAGGTCTTTCGTGCTAAATTCATTATGGTATCGCTGGCAGAGGTGAATTAGGAGGCTTTTTTGTGAGGATTGCAGTTGATGCAATGGGAGGCGATTATGCACCTGGGCAGATTGTGCTGGGTGCGATAGAGGCCGTCCACAAATATGAAGAATGTGAAATAGTTTTGGTTGGCGATCAGGAGAAGATTCAGGCTGAGCTGGACAAAAACGGCATCAAGGATGAGCCGAGATTAATTGTGCAGCATGCCAGTCAGGCTATAGAGATGGGTGAGCATCCTGTGGAGGCCATCCGTCATAAAAAGGATGCCAGCTTGGTAGTAGCTACCAAATTGGTTAAGACTGGTGACTGCGATGGCGTTGTGTCAGCAGGCAGCACCGGAGCTGCTACTGTAGCAGCTAAGATGTTTCTAAAGATGATTAAGGGCATTGATCGGCCATCTATTGCTACCCCTTTGCCCTCCACTCATGGTGTAGCCCTGCTTTTGGATTCAGGTGCTATCGTGGATTCCAAACCTAGGGATCTGACTGAAATGGCCATGATGGGTTCCATCTTTAGTAAATATGTTTATGGCTTGGAGAATCCTACGGTTGGCTTGTTGAATATCGGCGAGGAGGAAACCAAGGGCAATAAGAAGGTTCAGGCCACCTATCCTATGCTGAAGCAGGCCAAGGATGTGAATTTTATCGGCAATATTGAGGGCCGTGATATTCCTACTGGCAAGGCAGATGTTGTAATTTGTGATGGATTTGTTGGCAATATTGTGCTAAAATTTGCAGAAGGGTTGGCTGTAACTTTGTTCCAGTTAATCAAGGATGCAATTAAACAAGGAGGCATTTTTGCCAAGCTAGGTGCAGTGCTGGTTATGCCGGCATTGAAGAAGTTAGGCAAGCGACTAGATGTTTCCGAATATGGCGGTGCACCTCTTTTGGGTGTTAACGGCTGTTGTATTATATGTCATGGTTCTTCCAACGCTAAGGCTATATGCAGTGCTATCGGCGTTGCTATAGAGTGCGTAAGGAATGATGTTACGGGACATATCCGTGACAGTATCGCAGAGGAGGAGTTGCTAGCGAATGACAGCGAAACTTTGTAATGCAGGTATTCTGGGAACTGGCTTTTATGTTCCTGAGAAAATAATGACCAATGCAGATCTGGAGAAGATTGTAGAAACCAGTGATGAATGGATTGTAGAGAGAACCGGTATCAAGGAGCGTCGTATAGCTGAGGATAATCAGCCTATGTCTGATCTGGCGCTGAGAGCAGCTAAGGATGCTTTGGCTGATGCCGGTGTAGCTGCTGAGGATTTGGATTTAATCATTGTAGCTACCTTGACTTCTGATAGAATTATTCCGTCTACTGCGTGTATGATTCAGAATCTTTTAGGAGCCAATCATGCGGCAGCCTTTGATTTGTCTGCAGCCTGCTCCGGATTTGCTTATGCTGCCAGTGTGGCAGCTCAGTTTATTGAGACTGGTGCCTATAAGAAGGCGCTGGTAATTGGTGCAGAGACTCTTTCCAAGTACATTAATTGGGAAGATCGTAATACCTGCGTATTATTTGGTGATGGTGCTGGTGCAGCTGTACTGGGACAGGTTGAGGAAGGCTATGGCATTCTCAGCTTTGATCTGGGCAGTGATGGTTCCGGCGGAGATGCCATCCAGATTCCTTCCAGTGGCAGCTTGATGCCTGTTAGCAAGGAGTCCATTGATCAGAAGTTAAATCTGATTCATATGAATGGCCGGGATGTATTCAAATTTGCTGTTAAGGCAATGGGCAAAACCGTCAAGAACTCTTTGGCAAAGATTGATATGCCACAGGAGAAGATTGACTGGCTGGTGCCTCATCAGGCTAATATCCGCATTATTGAATCTGCAGCCAAGCGTTTGTCCATGCCTATGGACAAGGTAATTGTGAATATTCACAAGTATGGTAATATGTCAGCAGCATGTATTCCTATTGCGCTGGCAGAGGCAGCTGCAGCTAAGCGGTTTAAAAAGGGAGACATCATAGCACTGTCTGGTTTTGGTGCAGGCTTGACATGGGCCTCCTGCATTATCAGATGGTCTAAGGAGGATTAAGATGTTTGAACAAAATCCAATATGTAAATTATTAAATATTAAATATCCTATATTCCAGGGCGGTATGGCCTGGATTGGTACTGCTGAGCTGGCCTCCGCTGTATCCAATGCTGGCGGCCTTGGTATTATTGGTGCCGGCCATATGCCTCCTGACCTGCTGCGGGCAGAGATTCAGAAGGCTAAGAAATGGACTGACAAGCCATTTGGCGTAAACATCATGCTGATGTCTCCTTTTGTCAAAGAGGTTATGGAGGTAGTAATTGATGAGCGTGTGGCTGTAGTTACTACTGGTGCAGGCAATCCTGCTGAGTATCTGCCAGCCCTGAAAGAGGTAGGTACCAAGGTTATTCCTGTAGTAGCTTCTGTTGCCTTGGCTAAGCGTTTGGTGCGTTCTGGTGTAGATGCTGTTATTGCTGAGGGTACTGAGTCTGGCGGCCATGTAGGTGAGATTACTACTATGGCTTTGATTCCACAGGTAGTAGATGCTGTAGATGTACCTGTTATTGGTGCCGGCGGTATTGGTGATTCCCGTGGTATTATGGCAGCCTTTGCTTTGGGTGCTTCTGCTGTACAGATGGGCTCCCGCTTCGTAGTATCTGAGGAGTGTATTGCTCATCCAAACTACAAGAATTTGGTTTTGAAAGCCAAGGATCGTTCTACTGTTGTTACCGGTCGTTCCACTGGCCATCCTGTTCGCGTTTTGGCTAACAAGATGACTCGTGAGTATGCAGAAATGGAAAGCCACAATGCTTCCGTAGAAGAGCTGGAGAAATTTGGCGCTGGCCGTTTGAATCTGGCTACCCATAAGGGGGATGTGGAGAATGGTTCTGTTATGATTGGTCAGATTAGTGGTATGTTCCATGAGATTAAGCCAGTTGCTACCATTATTGAGGAGCTGGTTGGCGGCATTCCAGCCGTAGGTGAAAGAGTTCACAATACATTAAAGTAATTTTTCTATAGATTACCAATTATCATAAGGGAGTGCTTTTAGGGATTATAGCTCCCGGCCTATCTTTGAGGGTGGGTTGATGTAATAAGAAAGAGGTAAAAATGAGTAAATTAGCTTTTGTATTCCCAGGACAGGGTGCACAGAAGGTTGGCATGGGCAAGGATTTCTATGACAACTATGATGTGGCAAAGAAGATGTTCAAGGAGGCCGATGAGGCTCTTGGCTATTCCATCATGAAGATGTGCTTTGAGGGGCCTGAGGAGGACCTGAAGCTGACTGCTAATACTCAGCCAGCTATTTTGACCATTAGCTGCATTGCCAATGAGATTTTAAAAGAAAATGGCATTCAGCCAGAGATTACTGGTGGTCATAGCCTGGGTGAATATTCTGCTCTGGTGGCAGCTGGCGTTTTGAATTTCCAGGATGCAGTTGCTCTGGTACACAAGAGAGGTTCTTATATGCAGGAGGCTGTACCTGTAGGAGAGGGCGGCATGGCTGCTATTATCGGTGTGGATCGTGATAAGATTGTGGAGGTTTGTCAGCAGGTTTCTGCTGAGAGCCCTGTTCAGGCTGTAAACTTCAATTGCCCTGGCCAGATCGTTATTGCTGGTGCCACCAAGGGCGTAGAGCTGGCTGTAGAGGAGCTGAAGGCAGCAGGTGCCAAGAAGGCTGTTATCCTGCCAGTAAGTGCTCCATTCCATAGTACGCTTATGAAGCCTGCTGCTGAGAAGCTGGCTGTAGAGCTGGATAAGGTAACTATTTCCGATGCTAAGATTCCTGTAGTAGCCAATGTAAGTGCTGAGATTCTTACCAAGGCTGAGGATATCAAGGCTAGCTTGGTAGCTCAGGCTGCCAGCCCTGTACTGTGGGAGGACTGTGTAGCCCGCATGAAGGAGTTTGGTGCTGACGTACTGTTAGAGGCAGGTCCTGGCAAGACTCTTTGCGGTTTTAACCGTCGCATTGACAAGACGATTACCAGTCTTAATGTGGAAGATGTAGCTTCTTTGGAAAAATCTCTTGACTATTTCAAGGAGGTTCGCTAATATGCTTTTAGAGGGTAAAGTTGCGCTGGTAACAGGAGCCTCTCGCGGTATAGGACGAGCCATTGCTTTGCGCCTAGCTCAGGAGGGTGCTGCTGTAGCTATTAACTATGCAGGTAATACTGCTGCTGCCGAAGAGGTTAAATCTATGATTGAGGCTCAGGGTGGCAAAGCGATTATTGTTCAGGCTGATGTATCTGATGGCCAGGCTGTAGATGCTATGATTAAAACCGTAGTAGATGAATTAGGCGGCTTAGATATTTTGGTGAACAATGCAGGCATTACCAGAGATAATCTGCTGATGCGGATGAAGGAAGAGGATTGGGATGCTGTTCTCAATACTAACCTGAAGAGCGCATATTATTGCACCAAGGCTGTAACTAAGCTGATGATGAAGAAGCGTTATGGCCGCATTGTAAATATGACTTCTGTAGTTGGTCTTACCGGCAATATCAGCCAGGCCAATTACGCAGCTGCCAAGGCAGGACTGATTGGATTCTCCAGGTCTATGGCCAAGGAGCTGTCCAGCCGTGGTATTACTGTGAATATGGTAGCACCAGGCTTTATCGAAACCGACATGACTGCTGTTCTTTCCGATAAGGTGAAAGAGGCTATGGTGGCAGGTATTCCTATGGGACGTCCTGGTAAGCCAGAGGATGTAGCCAATGCAGTATTGTTCCTGGTTTCTGATTGTGCATCTTATGTTACTGGCCAGGTCATCAACGTTGATGGCGGCATGGTTATGTAATAAAAGATATATAGAGATCTGTTAAGAGGAGGTGAAACACACATGTCTACTTTTGAGAAAGTAAGAGATATCGTAGTTGATCAGTTGGGCGTTGAGCCAGACGAGGTTGCTATCGAGTCTACCTTTATTGATGACCTGGGTGCTGATTCCCTGGATATCGTAGAGCTCATTATGGCCTTCGAGGAGGAGTTCGGTATCGAGATTCCTGATGAGGCTGCAGAGAAGATTAAGACCGTTCAGGACGTTGTTTCCTACATTGACCAGAACAAATAATTAGTGTCTTACCTTTGGGAAAGTCCCGTGATGTATTTCGCGGGATTTTCTGACAAAGGCAAGTGGCCTAAGAATGGAGGAATAAGTTTGAAGCTTCCTGAACTAAAAATTGGTACTAAGATTGCAAGGGTTCCAATTATGCAGGGTGGTATGGCTATTCGTTTATCCACTGGTGCTTTGGCTGCCGCTGTGGCTAATCAGGGTGGAATAGGCTTGATTGCTGCCTCTGGCATGACACCACAGGAACTCCGTTATGAAATCAGGATGGCTCGGTCACTGTCCAAGGGTGTTATTGGTATCAACATCATGTTTGCGGCAAAGAAGTTTGCCGAAATGGTTAATACAGCCATTGATGAGGGTATCGACCTAGTAGTGGCAGGTGCAGGCTTTTCAAGGGATATTTTTGCCTTGGGCAAGGCTTCCGGTACGCCGGTGGTTCCAATTGTATCATCAGTAAAATTAGCGAAAATTTCTCAGCGTCTTGGCGCGGCTGCCATTGTGGTAGAGGGCAAGGAGGCAGGAGGACATCTAGGTACTGACCAGTCTATCAAGGAGATTATTCCTGATATTGTGGCAGCTGTGGATATTCCTGTTATTGCCGCCGGTGGTATTTTGCATGGCCAGGATATTGCTGATTTAATAAACATGGGTGTAAGCGGTGTCCAGATGGGCTCCCGTTTTGCCGCTAGTGTAGAGGCTAATAGCGCCCCTGCCTTAAAGAATTTTTATCTCAAGGCTAAGCCAGAGGATGTAGTGGTTATCCACAGCCCTGTAGGCTTGCCTGGACGTGCAGTTCGTAATCCGTGGGCCGAGCGCATCATGGAAGGTCCTGTACCGCCAACTAAGTGTGACAACTGTCTCAAGGCCTGCAAGCATAATTTCTGTATTATTCGTGCTCTGAGCCGTGCTCAGCAGGGTGATGTAGAAACAGGTCTTGTATTTACCGGCGAGTATCTGCCTACAATCGATAAGATTTTGACTGTGGAGGAAATCTTCCAGCAGCTTCAGGCAGAGCTGGCAGCTATTTAATTTGAATCAATTGAGAGGTGTTATTTTTGTCTAATCGCGTTGTTATTACCGGTCTGGGCGTTGTAAGTCCTGTAGGTACCGGCAAAGAGGCATTCTGGGATGCCATGATGTCCGGCAAGAATGGTATTGATAAAATTACCCGCTTTGATGCAGCAGAGTACAAGGCACAGATTGCCGGCGAGGTTAAGGATTTTGACCCAGCCGATTATATGGACAAGAAGGAATCTAAGCGCATTGACCGTTATGCTCAGTTTGCTATGGCAGCAGCCAAGCTGGCTATTGAGGATGCCAAGCTGGATTTGGAGCAGGAAAATCTGGAGAGAATTGGTACTTTTGTAGGCAGCGGTATTGGCGGCATTGAAACTATGCATGGCCAGTATGAGAAGCTGTTTGACAAGGGACCTTCCCGTATCAGTCCATTCTTCATTCCAATGATGATTGGTAATATGGCTGCTGGCCATGTATCCATCGCTTTTGGTTTGAAGGGGCCAAGCAGCTGTGTTGTAACTGCCTGTGCTACTGGCACCAATAATATTGGTGATGCGTTCCGAGTTTTGCAGCGTGGTGATGCAGATGTAATGCTGGCAGGTGGTACTGAGGCAAGTATTTCTCCTGCTGCTGTAGCAGGCTTCTGTGCTATGAAGGCTTTGTGCATGGACCACAATGATGATCCAGCTCATGCTTCCCGTCCATTTGATGCTAACCGCAGTGGTTTCGTTATGGGCGAGGGCTCCGGTATTGTTGTCCTGGAGACTTTGGAGCATGCTGAGAAGCGTGGTGCTCATATCTATGCAGAGGTTGTAGGCTATGGTTCTAACTCTGATGCATATCATATTACCAGCCCAGCTCCTCATGGTGAGCTGCAGGCTAAGTGCATGGCTTTGGCCTTGAAGGATGCAGGCCTGGAGCCAGCAGAGGTTGATTATGTAAATGCTCATGGTACTTCCACTCATCTGAATGATCAGGGTGAGACTGAGGCTATCAAGACTGTATGGGGCGAGGCTGCTAAGGATGTATCCGTAAGCTCCATTAAGTCCATGACTGGTCACCTGCTGGGTGCTGCTGGTGGTGTAGAGGCTATTGCTACTGCTTTGGCTGTAGAGAATGATATGCTGCCTCCTACTATTAACTATGAGACTCCAGATGAGGGCCTGGATTTGGATTATGTACCAAATAAGGCTAAGGCTAAGACTGTTCGTGCTGCTATTTCCAATAACTTTGGTTTTGGCGGTCACAATGCTTGTCTGGTTCTGAAGAAATACGCAAAATAATTGAATATAAGGAAATGAATTAGAGTTGAAGTGTTTTATTATGAATGATCGAGTAAATGATCGGATTACAGCTGAACGCCGTCGTCGTTTGGAGGAACTATCCAGACGATTGGGAGTGAATTTTCGGCACATCGGCTGGCTACATCAGGCCTTGACTCATACCTCTTATGCCAATGAGGCTAGAACCAAGGTACAGCATAATGAGCGCTTGGAATTCTTGGGAGATGCGGTGCTGGAGCTTGCTATCAGCACCTATCTCTTTAATCATTTTCCTGGACTTCCTGAGGGTGATCTGACAAAGGCCAGGGCAGCGGTGGTATGTGAAGCCAGCCTGTCCAGCAGGGCAGCGGAGCTGCATTTGGGAGATTACCTGTTGTTAGGACATGGAGAGCAGACATCCGGTGGACGTAGGCGGTCATCTATTCTGGAGGATGCCTTTGAATCTGTAATTGGTGCTATCTACATGGATCAGGGCTGGGAAAAGGCTCAGAGCTATGTATTGAGACAGTTGGAAGATCACCTCAACAAGGTTGAGGATGGCAGCACCAAGGTCAGGGATTACAAGACCATGCTGCAGGAGTTGGTACAACGCAAGGCTGATAGCCATGTGGTATATGAGCTTTTGTGTGCCAGCGGGCCTGATCATGCCAAGGTGTTTGAATTTGCTGTGAAGCTTAATAACGAAGTTTTAGGAACAGGTAAGGGTCCAAGTAAAAAGGCGGCTGAACAACAGGCAGCTCGCCAAGCTTTAGAAATTTTGAATAAACGTATAAAAAAAGAAGCATAATTGCTTCTTTTTTTGTATAATGAAATAAATTGATATTTTAGAGAAGCTGGCAAGGGAAAAGGTTTCTCTTTAATGAAGATGATTAGGAGCGATGTATATGAAGAAATTGATTATGCTGGGAACTGGCAATGCTATGGTAACAAAGATTTTTAATACCTGTTTTCTAATTGAACTGCCTGATGGAGAGCTGTTTATGACTGATGCTGGCGGCGGCAATGGCATTTTGCGCCAGATAGAGCAGGTCGGGGCAGATTATAGCCGCATTCATCATATGTTTGTTACCCACGGTCATACAGATCATATTCTAGGCGTGGTGTGGATGATTCGCAAAATTGCATCTCTGATGAATGGTGGCAAATATGAGGGACAGTTGCATATTTATTGTCATGATGTGGTGGCAGATATGCTGAATACCATGTGTACCATGATGTTGAAGAAAAAGGATTTAGCTAATGTAGGCAGGGATATTCTTATTCACGAAGTAAAGGATGGTCAAGTGGTGGAATTGCCACAGCTTAAGCTGACAGCCTTTGATATTTTCTCCACCAAGGCCAAACAGTTTGGCTATCGCATGGAATTTGCCGATGATGGTCAGGTGCTGACCTGCTTGGGAGATGAGCCTTATAATCCTAAATGCATTCAATATGCCCAGGGTGTGGATTGGCTTCTGTCTGAGGCTTTCTGCAAATACGGTGATAGGGACAGATTCAAGCCTTACGAGAAAAATCACAGTACCTCCAAAGAGGCTGGTGAGCTGGCTCAGGAGCTGGGAGTAAAAAATGTGGTGCTTTATCATACAGAGGATAAAACCTTGGCTACTCGCAAGAAAGAATATGGGACAGAATGTAGCAAATATTTCCAAGGCAATGTTTATGTACCAGAGGATTTAGAGGTTATTAATTTAGGTTAAAACTTTGAGATTCTATGCCTTGTATGGAATTGGAAGGCAATTCGTATCTTTCAAGTTTTTTTCATAATAAATACGTATACTATACCGTGGTTTCATGAATCCCATATATTGTGTTGACTTTTAACATTGGCGAATGTATCATGTATGGGGATGTATGTTTTTATTTTATGTTGGATATATATTAATTAGGAGGTAGGTAGATTTGTTATCTAAGAAAGGAAAACTGATAGTAGGGGCAGTTATTGCCATAGCTGTCATTGCTGCAGTTGTAATGTTTAGTGGCATGGGAGGCCAGCAGGCTAAGAAAATGGCTGGCGGCGCTCAGGTAAAGGCCATGAACGTGCTGGTGCAGGATACCCCATTGGAGCTGGCATACGCTGGATCTGTTAAGGGTAAAAATGAGGTTAAGGTACAGGCCAGAGTATCTGGTACAGTTACGGCAAAATATGTTAAGGGTGGTCAGTATGTCAGTGCTGGACAGCCTCTGTACAAGATTGATGATCGTACCTATAGAGCCGCTCTTTTGCAGGCTCAGGCCAATCTGGCTCAGGCTCAGGCCACCTATAACAACAGCTTGATTGATTTGCAGCGTAATGAACAGCTGCTGGCATCTGCTGCTGTTTCCGAGCAGACTGTTACTACTATGCGGGCTCAGGCAGAGGCTCAGCAGGCCAATGTTAATGCTATGGCTGCCCTGGTAGAGCAGGCTCAGAAGAATGTAGATGATACTGTAGTTTATGCCCCTATGAGCGGCAAACTGGCTGTTGACGATGTGGCTGAGGGCACTTATGCTGCAGCAGGTAATACTGTGCTGGTAACCATTGGCTCCAGCAACCCTGTATTTGTTCAGTTCAGTATCAGTGAAAGTGAATATTTGAAGTATGTAGGGGCTAATGTTACCCCAGGCAATGCTTTGCCAAGCAAGGCTGTACGTATTGAGCTCAGCGATGGCTCTGAATATCCTGTAGATGGTCATATTGTGGAGGTTGACCGTGCTATGCAGGATAATTCCGGTTCCCTGATTGTTAAGGCCCAGTTCGATAATCCAAATGGTATTCTGGTACCAGGTATGTTTGCTAGAGCCAAGCTGGTAGGTGATACTCTGCACAACGCCAAGCTGGTGCCTGAGAGAGCTGTTCAGCAGCTGCTGGGCAAGTCCTTTGTTATGATTGTAGGAGAGGATGGCAAGTCCAAGGCTGTTAATGTAGAGCTAGGTACCAAGGTAGGCAGCTATTATGTTGTCAACAGTGGTCTTACCGGCAATGAGCAGGTTGTGGTAGAAGGTCTTACCTCCTTGACTGAGGGTATGGACATGAATGTTACCACTGTAACACCTGAGGATATGGGCTTCTCTATGACTGAAAGCAATTTGTAAGGAGGCGTCCACTTGTCTAAGTTTTTTATACATAGGCCGATATTTGCAATCGTTATCTCTTTGCTGATTGTTATTATCGGTGTATTGGCGGCCGTTCAGCTGCCAATCGCACAGTACCCTCAGATTTCACCACCGACAATTTCTGTAAGCACTACATATGTAGGTGCTAATGCCAAAACTGTAAATGAGACAGTAGCTCAGGTTATTGAGCAGCAGGTAAATGGTACTCAGGGTATGGACTATATGTCCTCTACCGCAGCAGATTCCGGTCGTTATAGTCTGAGTGTTGTTTTTGATTTGGCCACCGATGGCGATATGGACTCTGTAAAGGTGCAGAACAATGTTGCCATTGCCAATGCCAGTCTGCCAGATTCTGTTAAAAACAATGGTGTTGTTACCAGCAAATCCTCTAGCGATATGGCTTTGATGATTGCCATGTACTCACCAAATAAGACCTATGACAGAGTATGGATGAAAACCTATGCAGATATTTATCTGCTGGACAAAATTAAGCGTGTTAGCGGTGTAGGTTCTGTACAGGTATTTGGTGCAGATCATTCCATGCGTATCTGGGTAAATCCTGCTAAGATGGCAGAGTTGAACATTACTTCCTCTGACATTGTAGCTGCTATTAATGAGCAGAATGTGCAGGCACCTGCTGGTACTGTAGGTGCTCCTCCTTTGGCAGAAAGCCAGGAAAAGCAGGCCACTGGTAAAATTGATGGCCGTTTGACTACACCAGAGGAATTTGGCAATATTATTATCAGGGCTTCCAATGATGGACAGTATGTCCGCATTAAGGATATTGCCAGAGTAGAAACCGGTGCCAAGGACTATAACTTTGGTACCACCTACAATAATATGGAAGCTGTAGGCTTTGGTATTCAGTTAACCAGTGATGCCAATGCCATGACTACTGTAGCCGAAGTTAAAGAAATTATTGAAGAAGCCCAGAAGGACTTCCCACCAGATTTGCGGGCTGACGAGATTGTAGATAGCACCAAGTTTATTCGTGCTTCTATTACCGAGGTTGTGGAAACCTTTGTTGAAGCTCTGTTGCTGGTTGTGCTGGTAGTATTTGTCTTCCTGCAGAACTGGCGGGCAACCTTGATTCCGTTGCTGGCTGTACCAGTATCCCTGATTGGTACCTTTATTGCCTTTACATTCCTAGGCTTCTCCATCAACACTCTGACTTTGTTTGCCATGGTATTGGCTATCGGTCTGGTAGTTGACGATGCCATTGTAGTTATCGAGAATGTAGAAGCTCACATGGAAAAGGGCCTGAATCCTGTGGATGCTACTGAGCGTGCTATGGATGAGGTACAGGGCCCTGTAGTAGCCATTGCCTTTGTACTGGCTGCAGTATTTATACCAGTAGCCTTCCTAGGTGGTATGATGGGTGTGCTGTATCGTCAGTTTGCCTTGACTATTGCTATATCCATGGCCTTGTCAGCCTTCGTGGCGCTGACATTGACTCCTGCTCTGTGTGCCACTATTCTGAAGCCTCATACCAAGGATGATGATGAAGGACTGCTGGGCAGATTCTTCTGCAAATTCAATGCGGCCTTTAACGTAGCCCGCTTGAAGTATCAGGGTGTAGTTGGCTGGTTTATCGGCCATATCAAGGTAGCAGTAGTATTTATTGTTATTGTCTGCGGTCTGACTGCTTTGCTATACAAGATAGTTCCTTCAACCTTTGTACCAAATGAGGACCAGGGCTACTATGCTGTAGCTGTTAACTTGCCAGAAGGTGCTTCTCTAAACCAGACCGAAAAGGTCATTGAGAAGCTGTCTGGTGCTGTGCAGCAGGTAGATGGCGTTGAGAGTGTTATGGGCATTCCTGGTTTTGATATTATGGCCTTTAGTGGTAAGTCCAGTGCAGGTGCTATGTTCGTAGGCCTGAATGGCTGGGAGGATAGAACCACAGCCGAAACTCAGATTAATGCTATTATTAACAAGACCTTTGGCGTTGGTGCCAAGGTAGCACCAGAGGCTAGAGTAATTGCCTTTAATATGCCTGCTTTGCCTGGCTTGGGTACCGTAGGCGGCTGGCAGATGGAGCTGCAGGATTTGTCCGGCCATACAGATGAAGAGCTGGATCAGGTAACCAAAAAGATTTTGGCTGCAGCCAATCAGCGACCTGAGCTGCAGGGTGTGCGTTCCACTTTCTCCATTAATTCTCCTGTTTATCAGTACGATATTGATAGAGAAAAGGTTAAGGCTATGGGTGTCAGCATGTCTGATGTATTTACAGCCATGCAGATTTTCTATGGTGGCAGCCAGGTAAATGACTATAATGAATTTGGTCGTACCTTCAAGGTAATGGTACAGGCAGATGAAAGCTTCCGCAGCAGTGTGGATGGTATGCGCTTTATGTATGTTCGCAGCAAGACTGGTCAGAATGTACCTCTTGATTCTCTGTTGAAGCCAAGAGAGACAACTGGTGCCAGCACCATCAGCCGCTTTAACGGCTCCCGTTCCATCAGCATTCAGGGTAATGCTGGTAACGGTTATTCCTCTGGTCAGGCTATGACTGCTATTGAGGAAGTAGTTAGAGAGATAGCAACTGATGGCTATGGCATTGAATGGTCTGGTCAGGCTCGTGAGGAGAAGAAGAGCAGCAGCTCCACAACTCAGGTATTGGCCTTGGCACTGGTCTTTGTATTCCTGTGCTTGGCAGCTCTCTACGAAAGCTGGAGTGTACCATTTGCGGTATTGCTTTCCGTACCTGTAGGTGTTTTTGGTGCCCTGTTCTCAGAGTACTTCATGTCCATTGTGGAGGCTTTGGATGGCGTGCCAAATGCTGGTCTGCAGAACAGTGTATACATGCAGATTGGTGTTATTATGATTATCGGCTTGGCAGCCAAGAACGCAATTCTGATTGTAGAGTTTGCCAAGATTCGAGTAGATGTAGGCATGAATCCATTGAAGGCGGCTATTGAGGCGGCAGGCTTGCGTCTGCGTCCAATCCTCATGACTTCCTTTGCCTTTATTATCGGCTGTCTGCCACTGGCTACAGCCACCGGCGCTGGTGCTGCCTCCCGTAATGGTATGGGCGTGGCAGTAGTAGGCGGTATGCTCTTTGCTACAGGCTTGGCTATATTCATAATTCCGGCCTTCTATGTAATGACAGAGTATATTGCCAAATCCTTGGGTATCCGGAAAACGGAACAGAAAAAGACCTCCAAGGATTATATGTAAATTTAATATGATTGCCTTATGACAGCTCGCTAGAGAAGTCATAAGCGTGTAAAGTACAGTACCTCTGATTTTTCTAGGAAAGTCTGGGGTACTGTTCTTTTATATATATTTATATAGAACAAAAAGCGAAAAATAATGGAAATTATTCTTGCCTAAAAAACTTTTGTTTGTTATAATATTAGTAAAATATGTTTGACAGTAAGGAGATTTAAGTATATGGAGAAGGAAAGAGAAGAATCCCTGAAAAATGCCATGAAGCAGATAGAAAAGGACTATGGCAAGGGGGCGATTATGCGCTTGGGAGATGCCGCAGCCAATATGAATGTGGAGGTTATCTCTACCGGTATTTTGCCCTTGGACATTGCTCTTGGGGTGGGCGGTATTCCTAGAGGCCGTATTATTGAGATTTATGGCCCTGAGTCCTCTGGTAAAACCACAGTAACCTTGCATATGATAGCCGAGGCTCAGCGTCAGGGCGGTGTAGCAGCTTTTATCGATGCAGAGCACGCTTTGGATCCTATTTATGCTAGAAATTTAGGTGTAGATATAGATAATCTGCTGGTTTCCCAGCCTGATACTGGTGAGCAGGCCCTGGAAATCGTAGAAGCTCTGGTGCGCAGTGGTGCAATTGATATTATTGTAGTGGACTCTGTAGCTGCCTTGGTGCCAAAGGCTGAAATTGAGGGAGATATGGGTGATGCCCATGTAGGCTTGTTGGCCCGTCTTATGAGTCAGGCCATGCGTAAGCTTACAGGTATTATCAGCAAGTCCAGAACTACGGCTATCTTCATCAATCAGATTCGTGAGAAGGTAGGCACCATGTATGGTAATCCAGAAACCACCACTGGCGGTCGTGCTTTGAAGTTCTATTCATCTGTTCGTTTGGATGTGCGCAAATTTGATACAGTTAAGCAGGGAACCAATATTTTGGGTAATAGAACCAGAGTCAAGGTCGTGAAGAATAAGATTGCTCCTCCTTTCAAGGTGGCAGAATTTGATATTATGTATGGTGAGGGTGTTTCCAAGGAAAGCAGTCTTATCGATATTGCTGCGGATTTGGATATTCTCAACAAGAGCGGTTCCTGGTATTCCTACAATGGCAATCGCTTAGGCCAGGGCAAGGATACCGTTAAGGAAATTTTGCGGAACCAGCCTGAGCTTATGGCAGAAATTGAAGGTAAGCTTTATGAAATGTTGAAAAATGAGGCTGTGATGCAGAGATTAAATGCTCCAACCAAGAAGGCAAGAGGTGCTGAGGATTAATGGAAGCAGCAGAGCCTAAGCGCCAGCGTCCCCGTCCTTCCTGCAAGGCCAAGGCTGTGGATTTTTTGGCTCGAAGTGATCAAAGCATTAGACGTTTGACGGAGAAGCTGCAGCGTAAGGAATATACAGATGAAGAAATTCAGGAAACTATTGACTGGCTGCAGGAGAAACATTTTTTGCGGGAAGAGGATGGCTGTCAGCGACGGTTTGAGCATATGTATCAGAATACTGTTTATAGCCTGCGGCAGATTGTGGTGAAACTGCGTCAGCAGGGCTATGATAAGGATTTGGTACAAAGTTTCGTGCCTGATGATACTACGGAACGGGAATATAAGGCTGCCTATAAGGTTATCAGTCGCAAATTCAAGCCGGGAGCAGATAAGCAGAAGATTTACCAGCATCTTTGCATGAAGGGATTTGACTATGATGTGGCAAGAAATGCTGTGGAAGATTTACTGTATGCCTGGGAGAAGGAAGCTGACGAATAAATTGCTGACAGGTGGTTTTTCTGATATAATTATTGGGATAAAGGAAGCCTGGAAACTGTGTCTTTAGACATGGAATGGTTATTGCGAAACGCATGAGGAGGAATATAGAGAGTGACTAATGAAATGATTATCGTCCTGGATTTTGGTGGTCAGTACAATCAGTTGATTGCACGTCGTGTGCGTGAGTGCAATGTATATTGCGAGGTACATCCTAACACCTTGAGTCTGGACAAGATCAAGGCTATGAAGAATTTGAAGGGTATTATCTTTACTGGCGGCCCTAACAGCGTTTATACCCCTGAATCTGCTACTATTAGCACAGAAGTATTTAAATTAGGTGTGCCTGTACTGGGTATCTGCTATGGTTCTCAGCTGATGGCTCATCTTCTGGGAGGCAAGGTAGAAACTGCTCCTGTTAGTGAATACGGCAAGACTCAGGTAAAGATTGCTTCTACAGGCTCCAAGCTCTTTCAGGATGTTTCTGAGGAAACTATCTGCTGGATGAGTCATACTGATTATATTTCTCAGGCTCCTGAGGGCTTTAGCGTAACTGCCAGCACTCCTGTATGTCCTGTGGCAGCTATGGAAAACGAGGCAGAGGGGCTTTATGCAGTGCAGTTCCATCCAGAAGTATTGCATACTGTAGAAGGCTCCAAGATGCTGAGCAATTTTGTCTACAATGTATGTAAATGTGCTGGGGACTGGCGGATGGATTCCTTTGTGGAGTCAACCATTCAGCAGCTAAAGGAAAAGATTGGCGACGGCAAAGCTCTGTGTGCTCTGTCCGGCGGTGTTGATTCCTCTGTAGCAGCAGTTCTTATGTCCAAGGCTATTGGCAAGCAGCTCACCTGTGTATTTGTTGATCATGGACTTCTCCGTAAGGATGAGGGGGATCAGGTTGAGGCTGTATTTGGCCCAGAAGGCCCTTATGATCTGAATTTTATCCGGGTTAACGTACAGGATAGATTCTATGAAAAACTGAAGGGTGTAACAGAGCCTGAGCAGAAGCGTAAGATTATCGGTGAGGAGTTTATTCGCGTATTTGAAGAAGAAGCCAAGAAGATTGGTGCTGTAGACTTCCTGGTACAGGGCACTATTTATCCAGACGTTATCGAAAGTGGTCTGGGTAAATCTGCTGTAATCAAGTCCCACCATAATGTAGGCGGTTTGCCTGATTTTGTGGATTTCAAGGAAATAGTAGAGCCTTTGCGTCTCCTGTTTAAGGATGAGGTAAGAAAGGCTGGCCGTGAGCTGGGCATTCCAGATTATTTGGTAAATCGCCAGCCATTCCCAGGTCCAGGCTTGGGTATCCGCATTATCGGTGAAGTAACTGCAGAAAAGGTAAAGATTGTTCAGGAGGCAGATGCTATCTATCGCGAGGAGGTAGCCAAGGCTGGTGTGGATAAGGATCTGGGCCAGTATTTTGCAGCCCTGACCAATATGCGCTCTGTAGGCGTTATGGGTGATTTCCGTACCTATGACTACGCTATTGCCCTACGAGCTGTAATGACCAGCGACTTTATGACAGCTGAAAGCGCTCAGCTGCCTTGGGGAGTACTCCACAAGGTAACTAATCGTATTGTCAACGAGGTAAAGGGCGTCAATCGCGTAATGTACGATTGCACCAGCAAACCACCAGCAACTATTGAGTTTGAGTAAATAGCACAAAATCCCTATAAAGTCTGTAATTATGGACTTTATAGGGATTTTTTAGAAAAATAGGTATAACGAGGTGTTTTATATTCCTTACCTCTATAGGTGGCGGGAGATTTCGGTAATATATTTCATAAATTCTTTCTTAAAATAAAATGCACGGTTTTTATCTGATATTTTGCGTTTGTAAATATTGGAAAATATAGGATGATATGGCTTGGAATCCTTTGTACGAATTTGAATGAATTTACCACTTGCAGTATGCAAAGTTGATCTGTTTGATTCCGATAATTGTTGATTTAACTGGTCACATATGTCATAGTAGTCTGATTCAAGCTGCTGGGCAAGAAATTGATATTTTGGTAAAGATAAGTCAATCTGAATAGGAGGTAGATACATCCAATCTTCTGGATTTCCATCTTTGCTGATCGGGACGTATAGCAAACGTTGAAATTTTTTATATAATTTAGTCTCTTGAAATTTGCGCTTAGCTAGTAATTCATCGATAATGGAGTCGATTTGTGTAATAAACATTGTTTCTAAAGGTTTGCCTGATCGGTCACATTTGTTGGTTTTCAATTCTCCATCTTCAAAATCAAGAGTTGTATTGGAAAGCTCTAATCCAATAGTAAGCTCCAATAATTGTCCTGTTTTTCCCTTATTGATTTTCATCATGGCATCTTGAACTTGGCTGGGCAATAGGTATTCTTTGAACGGGACATAAGCAAGTTTTTCTATTCTAGTTTGTGCTTCGATAAGTTTCATCAATCGGACACCTCCTTGAAAAATTCGGCAATATCAACATCAAGTACATTTGCAATCTGATTTAAAATGGATATAGACAAACTTTTATGGCATCCTTCGGCTTCAATTTTAGAAAGGTAGCTAATGCTAATTTTTGTTTGTTCCGCAAGTTGTACTTGTGTTAAGTTTGCTTGTTCTCTATAATGCTTTATATTCGCACCTATAGTACTATATAGGCTAGCATCATTGCTGAAATACATACAAACACCTCTTTCACTATTTGTGAATATTATCCCATAAGAAGATATTTATATAAATTCACTTATTGTGAAAGAAGAATAGTATGAAACGATGAACATTTGAGGGAGGAATGGCTTATACTTTTACATCCCAATAATTTTAAACTTGAATCAACGACAGTTTGGTCGTTTCCGGACAGAGGTAGTTGGGCAACACATTCAGGAAAGTACCGTGGAAATTGGTCACCATATGTACCCAGAAATTTGATACTTCGTTATTCTAATCCTGGCGAGTGGATTTTGGATCAATTTATGGGTAGTGGAACCACCTTGGTTGAGGCAAAGCTACTGGGGCGCAATGCTAGTGCTACGGAATTACATTTCATCAAGGATAACCATATAGATTTTATCTGTACCCATCCGCCTTATGCTAATATTATTAAATATAGTAAAGGAATAGAAGGGGATGTTTCACTGCTTGGTGTAGATGAATTTTTGGCAGAGATGAAGAAAGTGGCGAAAGAATCTTTTCGTGTATTGAAAAAAGGAAAAATATGCGCTATTATGATTGGCGATATAAGAAAACACGGGAAGGTTATCCCATTAGGATTTCGTACTATGGAATGCTTTTTGCAAGAGGGTTTTGTTAATAAAGAAATTATTATCAAGGAGCAACATAATTGTCATTCCATGGCTTATTGGGAGAAAAGAAGCAATAGTTTTTTCCTATTGGCACATGAATACATATTTGTATTCCAACGAGATTGATCATACATAGAAAAGAGGACATATAAATGAGTAATTCAAGTATTGCTCCATTTGTGAAATGGGCTGGCGGCAAACGTCAGTTATTGACTCAGATAAAGGAGAGAATGCCTGAAAAATACAATAATTATTTAGAGCCATTTGTAGGTGGAGGTGCAGTAACATTTGCGTTGTTACCTGAAAATGCGTTGATAAATGATATAAATAAGGCATTGATTAATGCTTATAGGCAGATTTGCAATGCACCAGAAGTATTTTTGAAGGCTATAAAGAAGCTGGACAATGAAATGTGGGAGGACGGTAAGGAATATTATTATTTCCTCAGAGAGCATTACAATGACAAATTGATGAAGACGGAGTTTGATGTAGAGTTGGCGGCATTGTTTGTATTTATAAATAAACACTGCTTTAATGGCTTGTATCGTGTAAATGGCAAGGGGCTGTTCAATGTTCCGTATAATAATAGCCGTAGAATTTCTGTTGATGAAAATCTTATTATGGAAATTTCTGAGTATTTGCAGAGTGTAAAAATTATGGATGGAGATTTTGAAGTTGCTTGTAAAGAGGCTAAGGGGGGAGATTTCGTATTTATTGATAGCCCATATGCACCATTAAACCCTACATCGTTTGAATCCTATACTAAAGAGGGCTTCGATATAGAAAGTCATAAACGCCTTGCAAAACTATTTGATGAATTAACAGCCAGAGGTTGCTATTGTATGCTTACAAATCATAATACAGATTTGATTAATGAGTTATATGGTAACAAGGGGTATAGAATAGATATTGTAAGCGTTAAGCGCATGATTAATTCGGACGCATCTAATAGAGTTGGTGAAGAAGTAATTATATGCAATTACTCATGATCATAACACCGTGTATCATTATGTGGTAAAAGGAGTTGGGTAATGGATAACTTATTTATTGAGAAAGTGCCATTATACTACGAAGCAGAAAAATCACAATTAATATTAGGTGATATCTTTAAGATTCTGGTAAAGATGAAAAGAGAATCTGTAGATATGATATTTGCTGATCCGCCATATTTTTTAAGTAACAATGGTATTACATGCCAGGGTGGAAAAATGGTTTCAGTAAATAAAGGCTCATGGGATAGGCTTTCGGATAATGGAACCAGCATTGAAGAAAAACATAGATTTAACAGAAAATGGATTAATTTATGTAAGAAAGTTTTAAAGCCAAATGGCACGATATGGATATCAGGAACATTGCATAATATATATTCTATTGGTATGGCACTAGAGCAGGAAGATTTTAAAATAATCAACAATATAATATGGCAGAAAACCAATCCACCACCAAATTTAGCATGTCGATGCTTTACACATTCTACGGAAACAATTTTATGGGCAAAGAAGAATGAAAAGAAGTCTCGTTATTTTTTTGACTATCATAAAATGAAGGAAATGAATGGCGGCAAGCAGATGAAGGATGTATGGACAGGCTCATTGACAAAGCCATCCGAGAAGACAGAAGGAAAACATCCTACACAGAAGCCGGAATATTTGCTGGAAAGAATAGTATTGGCATCTACGGAAGAGGGACAGGTTATATTAGATCCGTTCTGTGGTTCAGGAACCACAGGGGTGGAGACAGTAAGATTCGGACGAAAGTTTATAGGAATTGATGTCAGTGAAGAATACTTAGAGATATCTAAGAGAAGATTGGAGAAGGTACTAGAAAGTGAGAAAGAATATTGAAATATCGAATGAAAAGATAAGTGAATTTTTGGAACAGTTTTATGGTTATTTCGAAAACGGATATGCATTCGAGGAATTTTTAAAAGTGTATCTTGAAAAGATTGGTTTAGATGAGGTTATTGTCACACAGCGTTCTTCAGATGGTGGAATTGATTTAGAGGCTGTAAGATATGGTGTTGGTGGTTTTGATGGGGCGGATGCTGTTGATTATTTTGTTCAGGCAAAGAAAAATAAACCAGGAACTACGATTCCTATTGAAAAAGTTAGGGCGCTTAGAGGTGTGATGCCATCAGGCAGTAAAGGGATATTTATAACAACTGCAAGTTACTCAAAAAAGACAAAAAAATTTATAGAAGCAGATTCATCACGTCCGATAATACTTATAGATGGAAAATCACTTGTTGAAAGTGGCATTGATAACGAGATTGGTTTTGTATTTACACCTGTATTCAGTAAAGATGTAATGGATGCATTAAAAGATGAAACAGATGATTTGGTAAAAGAAGATGGAACAATCGCTGAAGAAAACGAAGAGATTAAGCTGGTTGTGGATAAACAGATTTCGGCTAATGACATTCGAGCAAGAATATTAAGATTACCAAAAGCTATTACAAATCGGTTACCAGAAGACGTACATAAAGTTAAAGTGATATTTAATGGTCTGTCACCTAAAGAATTAACGGTAGCAAAGAATAGAGGATATCTTGCAGGCGTAACAGATTTGTATAAGAAATCTGGATTAATTGCTGAGGATGGTTCGTACAATCCATGTAAGGCAATTTGGAAATTTTCTGAAGATAAAATAGATATTACTATAAAGGAGCATTGATAGATGAGATATTTTGATGAATGGCTGAGTAAATTCAGACCAAGTATATCAATCTATGATTATTACATAGATTTTGCAAAGGTAATTAAGAATGTCGATGAAATTAAGGTAGAGCTTAACATTCTGAATACATTAATCGGTTCTAAAAACATAGAAAATGAGTTTGAAAAAAAATTATAACCAAGTATCCAGAAACATTAAAATGTATTCCATTATTGCTTGCAGTTCGTGGAAATGAGATTTATGCACAGGATGAGGAAGGGGCATTTCTATATAATTTCAAGCAGATGAACTACAGCGTGGAGCAGTACAAGGTATTTATGCGTAAGACTGGATTGTTTGATATGATTGCAAATCATATTGTGAATAACCTAGTTGACTATGCATTAGGTATTGAAACTGGTCTGGACTCTAATGGTCGTAAAAATCGTAGTGGTCATCAGATGGAGAATCTGGTTGAAAAATACATCGTGGCAGCAGGATTTAAAAAGGATGTAAATTATTTTAAAGAAATGTCTCTGAAGGACATTGAAGTCAAATGTAATATTGATTTATCAGCACTTTCGAATCAGGGGAAAGCAACAAAGAGATTTGATTTTGTGATTAAGACGGATAAGATGATATATGCAATTGAAACCAATTTCTATGCGAGTGGTGGTTCAAAGTTAAATGAAACGGCAAGAAGTTATAAGATGCTTTCGCAGGAAGCAGATACAATAGATGGATTTACATTTGTCTGGTTTACAGATGGAATTGGCTGGAAGAGTGCTAGAGGCAATTTGCGAGAAACATTTGAGGTTATGGACACTATTTATAGTATTGATGATATGGAAAATGGGGTAATGAAAAAGGTGTTTATTTAAGGAGGAAAAGAAATGTCTTTTGATGCACATGATAGACAAATAGGTGAAATATTGAATAGAGTGGTATTTGATATTCCTAGAAATCAAAGAAAATATGTGTGGACAGAAAATAATTGGAAAGAATTACTTGAAGATGTTGTATTTTCATGTAGAAAAGATGTTACACCCCATTTTATGGGAAGTATAGTTTTAGAGAACAAAGGGAAAAACGATGGATTAGATTATTATACGATTATAGATGGTCAACAGCGAATAACAACTATTGTTCTAGCATTAATTGCAATAATGAAATTATTAGTGGAATATGGAATGGATGATGATTATTATGGTACATTAGACTATATAAGAGTTAAGAATAATCGAAATCAAAAGAGGTCAATTATTGTGTCTGATTATCATATCTCATTGGTAAATTTAATTGAAGGAATTGAGGAGAAAAAAATAATTACAAACCAGACAATGGCCGCTTTTGTAGATACAAAAATTTTATCAAAAAAGAAAGATAAAATTTTAGGTGACGCTTTGAAATATTATTATAATGAAATAAAACGAATATGTGAAAATAGTAATGACCATACTAACAAATTGTTAGAAATACGTAATGCTATTATTAATATGACAATTGTTTGCATTGTCTCTACCTCAGAAGAAGATTCATACACTATTTTTGAAATATTAAATGCAAGAGGACAAGACTTAGAGGATCATGAGTTATTAAAAAACTATATAATGAGATACATTCAACCTGTGGATAGAAGAGATATAGCAAAAACAAAATGGGAAGAAATGGAATTAATGTTAGGAAATTATTCCAAAAGGTATATAAGTCATTATGCAAGGCATCGCTTTGGAAAAGCTCAAGGAGATAAGGATTCAGATTATCGAATAATATATAAAAATACTAAAGGTTCAGATATAAATGCGTTATTAAATGACATAAAACTTAAATCAGAATACTATTTGAAATTTGTGAATCCTCAAATTCAAGGAGAAAATAAAAATTGTACGGAAATAGAATATGAAGTATTTTCATTTTTTAAGAAAAAGAGGCAAGAACAATTTCGACCTGTAGTATTAAGCTTATTACATCAAAAGGAATTAGGGAATTTATCAGAATCGTTATATGAACAGTCGTTAAAATTTATATACAATTTCTTTGTATGTTACACATTGATTGGTGAGGAGAAATCAAATAAATTGCAAGATGTAATATATAAATATGCTGTTATTTTAGAAAACAATTATTCTTATGATAATCTGAAAGAATTTGGTCATACCTTGAAAGGGAAGATTCCAAATTATGACTGGTTTTTAAATTCATTTCGTAATTTAGGCTGGTCAAATCATTCCGAGATGTTTAAAGGTAATAAAAATAAGCATAGAGTTCAGATTACACTTGAGATAATAGAAAAATATATGTCGCAAAAATTTGAAATACCAGAATTTACCATTGAACATATTTTACCTGACTCTGAAAGTGAAGAAAATGCGCATATTGGTAATTTAATACCATTGGAAATAAAATTGAATAATAAGTGTGATAATAAGAGACTGGAAGAAAAGTATAAAATTTATGAAAATTCGGATTTTACTACGGCTAGGGGTATTACCAAAAGATATAAGTATAAAGAATTTAATATTGCAAAAAGAACAGAGTTTTTATGTGAGTTAGTATATAATGATATATTGGAAATAACACAATTTGATTATAAAAAATGATATAATTAATTTATCAAAGATACAGGACATTTAATTATACAATATTTAGTGCAGTAGATAACACAGAATATGTTAAGTTTATTACATAGGTACAAAATAAAATAGTAAAATTGCGTTTTGGATGAGATGATAATATCAAGAGACTTAATTGACAACAAGAAAGAACAGCTATTAGAGAGCCAGACAGCCTGAAAGACTATTCAGGGCAGTTTAAACTGAGAATTCCTAGAAGTCTGCACAGATCACTGGCAGAGCATTCTCAAAGAGAAGGTATTAGCATGAATCAATATTGTGTATATCTTCTTTCCAGAAATGATGCAGTATTTTCTATGTAAATGATGTTAAACATTTTTGTCAGTTATTAAATTAGGGGTGGGGAGATGCAGGAGATTAAATGCCCAAAATGTGGCGAGGTTTTTGTGGTTGATGAGTCTGGTTATGCTAATATTGTGAAGCAGGTTCGGGATAAGGAATTTGCCAAGGAACTAAAAAAAAGAGAGGAAGAGCTGAAAGACGCCCAGCAAAAGGATTTGGATTTAGTTCGGCTGGAACAGAGAAATCAATTAGATAAAGCTCTTTCGGCCAAGGATTCAGAGCTGTCAGAAAAGGAAAAAAAAATACAGGAATTGGAGGCCTGTATTAAGAACAACGATATATCTAGGAATTTGGCAGTGTCAGAAGCTGTAAACGCAAAGGAAAAGGAAATTTCACAAAAAAACGATGAAATCAATGCTCTAAAGGCGGATTATATTGCTAAGAACATGGAGCAGGATAAAGAAATTGCAAAACTGCAAGCACAACTTGCTAATGGTGAAAATGAGAAAAAGATGGCAGTTTCCGAAGCGCGGCAGTTAAAAGATAAGGAATTGGCAGAAAAGAATACAGAAATTATTCGTCTCAAGGACCAATTATCTAATAAGGATACGGAAAAGCAGCTAGGCGAGGAATCCTTGAAAAGGGAATATGAGGCCAAGCTGAAGCATAAGGATGAGCAACTAAAGGAAAAGGACGAGCAGATTGATTACTACAAGGATTTCAAGGCTCGTCAGTCCACCAAAATGGTAGGAGAAAGTCTGGAACAGCATTGCCTGACGCAGTTTAATTCCCTGCGGATGACGGCTTTTCCGACAGCTTATTTTGAAAAAGATAATGATGCCAAAAGTGGCAGCAAGGGGGATTTCATCTTCCGGGAAAGCATGGAGGGCACAGAATTTATTTCCATTATGTTTGAAATGAAAAACGAGATGGATGAAACTGCCACCAAGCATAAGAATGAGGATTTTTTCAAGGAGCTTGATAAGGATCGCCGGGAAAAGAAATGCGAATATGCAGTTCTAGTATCCCTGTTGGAAATGGACAATGAATTATACAACAATGGTATTGTAGATGTTTCCTATCGCTACGAAAAAATGTATGTAATTCGTCCCCAGTTTTTTATACCTATGATTACCCTGTTGCGGAATGCAGCCCTGAATAGTCTAAAATATCGTCAGGAGCTGGAGGCAGCCAAGAATCAGCAGCTGGATATAGCTCATTTTGAGGAAAATATGAATGCCTTTAAGCAGGGCTTTGGCCGCAATTATGAAATTGCCAGCAAAAAATTCAAAACTGCCATAGATGAAATAGACAAAACCATTACCCATTTGCAAAAGACCAAGGATGCGTTACTTTCTTCTGAAAACCAGTTAAGGTTGGCCAACAATAAGGCGGAGGATTTGAGCATCAAGAAACTGACCAAAAACGCTCCCTCAGTGCGGAAAATGTTTGAGGAAATATAGCTAAGGAAAATTTGCCTCTTTTTTTCATTTTAGGCAGGTTCTTTTCTATGTCAAAAATTTGACAAGGAACTTCAAATTATGCTAAACTATATAAGCTGATGTGCGGGCGTGGCGGAACTGGCAGACGCGCTGGACTTAGGATCCAGTGCCGCAAGGCGTGGAGGTTCGACCCCTCTCGTCCGCACCAAATTTTATACCACAAAGACTGTGAAGAAGAGGAGTACCTGCTCCAGATGAGTGTAGAGAGAAAGGCGGTTGGTGAAAGCCTTTACTATCCAGCAGGGAAGGTAGCTTTGGAGTTGTCTGGCTGAAGGATTGCTGGTAGGCTGGAACGCTGGACGGCGTTAGGTCTTGAGTGTGCACATAGTTCATGTGCAAATTTAGGTGGTACCACGGAAGATATGCTCTTTCGCCCTTGCTGGGCGGGAGGGCTTTTTTGATTTGAAATAAAGGAGTTTGAGAACATGGAAGAGAATAATATCCCCAAGGTTTATGACCCCAAAAGCTTTGAAAAGAAATGGTATGGCTTCTGGGAGGAAAACAAGCTGTTTCATGCTGTTGTAGAGGAAGAAAAGGAACCATATAGCATTGTTATTCCACCTCCAAATGTAACTGGCCAGCTTCACATGGGCCATGCATTGGACAACACTTTGCAGGATATTTTGATTCGTTGGCGCCGTATGCAGGGCTACAATACCCTGTGGATGCCTGGTTGTGACCATGCAGGTATTGCTACTCAGGCCAAGGTAGAGGGTGCTCTGCGGGCAGAAGGCACCAATCGCTACGAGTTGGGCCGTGAGAAGTTCTTAGAGAGAGTCTGGGATTGGAAGGAAAAGTTTGGCAGCCGTATTATGAGCCAGCTTCGTTCCCTGGGTTCCTCTCTGGATTGGGACAGAGAGCGTTTTACTATGGACGAGGGCTGTTCCAAGGCCGTCCGTGAGGTTTTTGTCAGTCTTTATGAAAAGGGCTTGATTTATCAGGGAACCCGCATTACCAACTGGTGCCCAGATTGCAATACTGCTATTTCTGATATTGAGGTGGAGCATGAAACTGAGGCCGGTCATCTGTGGCATATTCGCTATCAGATTAAGGGCGAGGACAAATACGTTGAGGTAGCTACTACCCGTCCTGAAACCATGTTTGGTGATACCGGTGTAGCTGTAAATCCTGCTGATGAGCGTTATACTGAGCTGGTTGGCAAAACTCTGATTCTGCCAGTAGTGAACAGAGAGATTCCTCTCTTTGCTGATGAATATGTTGATTCTGCCTTTGGTACTGGTGCCGTAAAGGTTACTCCTGCTCATGATCCTAACGACTATGAAATGGGCCTCCGTCACAATCTGGAGCAGATAAAGGTTATTTCCAATACCGGTAAAATGACTGAGGGTGCTGGCAAATATGAAGGCATGGATCGCTATGAGTGCCGTAAGGCTCTGGTGAAGGAACTGCAGGAGATTGGCGCTCTGGTATCTGTAGAGGATCATGAGCATGCTGTTGGTCATTGCTCCCGTTGTCATTCCACCATTGAGCCAATGATTTCTACCCAGTGGTTTGTCAAGATGGATTCCTTGGCTAAGCCTGCTGTAGAGGCTGTTAAGACTGGCAAAATCAAATTCGTACCAGAGAGATTTACCAAAATCTATTGCAATTGGCTGGACAATATTCGTGACTGGTGTATTTCCCGCCAGCTGTGGTGGGGCCATCGGATTCCAGCCTGGTACTGTGATGATTGTGGCGAAACCACTGTTTCTCGTACTGATATAGATGTATGTCCAAAATGTGGCAACAAGCATCTCCATCAGGATGAGGATGTACTGGATACCTGGTTCAGCTCTGGCCTGTGGCCATTTGAAACCATGGGCTGGCCAGAGGAAACTCCTGAATTGAAGCAGTTCTATCCAACCAGCACTTTGGTTACTGGTTATGATATTATTTTCTTCTGGGTAGCCCGCATGGTTATGATGGGACTGGAATTTGGCAAGGATATCCCATTCAAGACTGTTTACATTCATGGTCTGGTTAGAGATGAGCAGGGACGGAAGATGTCAAAATCTCTGGGGAATGGTATTGATCCAGTAGAGGTTATTGACCAGTATGGCGCTGATACCTTGAGATTTATGCTGATTACCGGCAACACTCCTGGTAATGATATGAGATTTATCAATGATCGTGTTGTGGCCACCAGAAATTTTGCTAACAAGCTGTGGAATGCCTCCCGCTTTATGCTGATGAATCTGGAGGGCTTTGACAAGTCCTTTGTTCCAGCAGAGGAGGATTATACCCTGGCTGACAAGTGGATTATGTCCCGTTACGCCAAGACCGCTCAGGGCGTTACTGCCAACCTGGAGAAGTTTGAACTGGGTGAGGCAGGCCGTTTGATTTATGAATTTATCTGGAATGAATTCTGTGACTGGTATATTGAGCTGGCCAAGGCTAGACTTTATGACAAGGAAAATCTCCGCCCTCGTCAGACTGCTCAGTATGTATTGGGCTATGTGCTGGAGGGCACACTGCGTCTTCTGCATCCATTTATGCCATTTATTACTGAGGAAATCTGGCAGCATATTCCTCATGATGGTATCAGCATTATGGTATCCCAGTGGCCTAGCAATGATGAGAAGGCTTTGTCTCAGCTAATAAATGATGGTGATGAGGCAGCCATGACTGCTATTATGGAGTCCATTAAGACCATTCGTGCTCTTCGTTTGGAGGTAAATGCAGCTCCAGGCAAAAAGAGTGAGGTTATTTTGAACTTTACCGATGAATCTCTCCGTCAGGTATTTGCCGACAATGAGGGTTATCTTACTGTACTGGCTGCTGCAGAGCCTGTTACTATGCTGGCTGCTGGTTCTGACAAGCCAGAAAATGCTATGGCCGGTGTGGTCAATGGCGTAGAAATTTATCTGCCATTGAAGGGGCTGATTGATGTGGACAAGGAGGTTGCCCGCCTGAACAAGGAAATGGCTACTTTGGAGAAGGAAGTTAGCCGTCTGGAGAAAAAGCTGGGCAATCAGGGATTCCTGGCCAAGGCTCCTGCCGAGGTAGTTGCTGGTGAGCAGGAAAAGCTGAAAGGCTATCAGGAGAAGCAGGCTGCTGTCAAGGAGCGCCTTAGCTATTTGGCAACTCTGTAAATTTACATAAAAACAATGATAGTACCATAGATGGGCCTCAAAGCAGGTCTGCTATGGTACATCATTTTATATGGAAGAATTATTTCGAGGAGGGAAGGATATGAATTATCAGGAAGCTCTGGAATATCTGGAGGAGCTGAATGTATTTGGTGTAAATCTGGGCTTGGCGAGAATCCAAAGGCTGATGTTTCTTTTGGGAGATCCCCAGAAACAATATAAAACCATTCATGTTACAGGTACCAACGGCAAAGGTTCGGTAACAGCTATGCTGGCTTCCTGCTTGCAGGCGGCAGGGATTCGGACAGGTATGTATATTTCTCCCCATCTTTCCTCTTATACGGAAAGAATGGTTATTGATGGCCAGCCTGTTTCTAAACAGCAATTTGCCGAGACTCTTAGCGTGGTGCGGGATATTTGCGAATTTATGCAGGGAGAGGGGGATGAGCATCCTACCCAGTTTGAGGTGCTTACCGCAGCGGCTTTTCTGCTTTTCCAGAAAGCTGGGGTAGAATATGCAGTTATTGAGGTAGGCTTAGGTGGCCTCTTGGATTCTACCAATGTTATTGTGCCAGAGGTGTCGGTAATTACCAATGTAACCTTTGAGCATGCAGATAAATGTGGCGGTACTCTGGAAGGTATTGCTACCCATAAAGCTGGTATTATCAAGGAGGGTGTGCCTGTAGTAACCGGGGCAGAGGGGGAGGCTCTGGAAATTATTGCCAAGGTGGCTCAGGAAAAAAAGGCCGACCTGTATGTGGCAGGCAGAGATTTTGCAGCAGAAGCTATGAAGCCTTTGGGGCAGTTGTCCATACCGCCAAATCTGGGAGCTACCGGCTATGGTGTGCAGGATAGAGCTCTGACAGATATGCAGATGGAGGCTCTTTCCAAGCTGCATTTGGATTGCAATGAATGTGAGGCTGGTCAGCAGTTAGTGGCCTTTAATGGTAAAAATCCTCTTTTTGCCAATATGAATTACAAGCTGTCCTTGCTGGGACTGCACCAAGTGTCCAACAGTAGTCTAGCGGCAGCGGTCTTTATGGTGTTGGCAGCTAATGATTTGCGTTTTACACAGAAAGCTTTGAAAAAGGGCATGAAGCAGGTAATCTGGCCTGGGCGGTTTGAACTGATGTCAGGTTATCCATATAAGGTGCTGATTGATGGCGCCCACAATCCTGCTGGTATCCAGACCTTGCGACAAAGTCTTGATTATTACTTCCCCCATGGCAAGAGAATTTTCCTCTTGGGGATTCTAAAGGATAAGGATTATAAATTCATGTTGGAATATCTCCTGCGGCCAGAGGATGTGGTGGTTATGACCACGCCAGATTCCCAGAGGGCAGCAGAGCCAGATCAGTTGCTGCCTTATGTGGTATCTGAGGCCAAGGAAGCTGTACCAGAGCCAGCAAAGGCCTTGAAACGGGCTCAGGATTTGGCAGCGCAGGCAGGCAATCCAGAAGAAAACACGCTGATATGCGCAGGATCCCTGTATCTGATTGGAGCATTGCGGGAAATGCTCATAAAAGAATAAATTGTCAGGATGTAGCTGTAGAAAGCAGCGGCTTCATGCTTGATAGATATAACCAGTGTACTTGTAATATAGCAGGTATGCTGGTTTTTTGTTGCAGTTTTTTAAATGGAAAAATGTAACTTTCATAGCGGGGGGCTGTGATTTTGTATGGGGCAGGAATTTCACAAGACATTTGATTCGAATTTTGAAGAAATTCGCTCTAATGTCTTGTGGGGGGGGGGCAAATGTGATAGTATACTAGACAGTGTGGATAAGTTGAATAACTTTGTCTTAAATAAACAAATTGGAGAGAAGATTTTGGGAGATATGGGATTTAGTGAATTGAGAAATGAAAAGCAGGACTATGTAAAACGAGGTTTGGATTTATTGCTTACAGTAGGAGGTGGCTTATGTTTGCTACCTTTTTTACTGATAATTGCTTTACTTGTTGCCATAGACAATAAGGGAGATGTAATTTTTGCTCATAGGCGCATAGGTCAGAATGGCAAGGAATTTAAATGCTATAAATTTCAGACCATGATACCAAATGCCCAACAGGCTTTGGAGGAATATTTATCTAAAAATCCAGAGGCACGGAAGGAATGGGAAGCCAATTTTAAATTGGTCAACGATCCGAGAGTAACGAAGCTGGGAGGATTTTTGCGCAAGACCAGCCTCGATGAAATGCCTCAGCTTTGGAATGTCATTGTTGGAGATATGAGTCTGGTGGGACCAAGACCAATTGTGGCTAAGGAAGTTGAGCGTTATGGTGAAAACTTCAAGGAATATGCCATGTGCAAGCCAGGTATTACGGGAACTTGGCAGGTAAATGGTCGTAGTGATACTACCTATGAGGAGCGGGTGGCCATGGATACGTGGTATGCCTATAACAGGTCAAATGTATTGGATTTAAAATATCTTTTTCAAACTATTAAGGTTGTATTATTTGGCAAGGGAGCATATTGAGGGAGAGTTTATGAAAAAAATAACAACATTGGCAGCAGGAATATTGCTGGGTATGAATATAGCTTTGACAGGAGTAAATGTCCCTGTGGCTCAGGCGGAGGAAGCACCAAGCATGACCGCTGTTGAAAGCAAGGATAATACAATTTTCAAGGTAGCTCAACTGCGGCCAGATTATATTATGGGAGAATACAGGCTAGCCAAATATGATGTTATCAATATTATGGCTCTAGGGCTTACTGAGGATATTGGTGAGAATGATATTACTGTAGGTGTGGATGGTATGGCAGCATTGCCTTATGTTGGCAATGTGAAGCTGGCAGGTCTTACTATAGATGAAGCTAGAGCAGCCATTCTAACAAAATTGGGACAGTATTACAAATTACCTGAGCTTAGTGTCAGCATCAAGAATTATGGAGCACGCAAGATTTATGTTATGGGCAACGTAGAGAAGCCAGGTATTAAGGAAATGAATGTAGACAATATGAATGTCTATGCAGCTGTTTCCAGTGCCGGGGGTGTAGATAAGCGAGGCCGTTCCAAGCATATCCAACTGCTGCGGCAAATAGACGGGGTACTTTATTATCGGGAAATCAATATAGATGCCTTTGTCAAGAAGCACGATTTAAGTCAGAATATTCAGCTGGAGGACGGAGATATTGTCTACGTACCAGATTCTGGCAAGGTAATATTCAATGAAGATATTGCACCATATATCAATTTTTATGCTACCTACCGCACTTTGACCCGGGACTAAGCATTGTATGAATTGATAATAGTAGAAATTGCAAGGGAGAGAATATGGAAAGAGAAGAAGATACTATAGATTTAGGCAAGCTGTTTGCCATTATTATGGATAGGAAAAAAATCTTTGGAGGCATCGTGGCAGGATTTACTTTGCTGGCACTGGTGATTTCGCTATTACTGCCTAAGGAATATACTTCCCAGGTAACAGTACAATCCTCCTCCAGTGGAATTGATATAGGTGGAACAGCGGCAGCTATGGCTGCTTTGACAGGAAACAGCGGTCTGACTGGTGGCAAGGCTACTACCTATATTGAGATGATGAAAACCAGAATTGTCTTGGATCCGATTATTGAGCAGGTTTTTGATGACAAGGAGCCTGAGGATAGACCGGATGCAGAAACATTTGCCAAGAAAAATCTCAATATTGCCAATACCAAGGGTACCCAGCTAATCAGTGTGGAAGCCAAGGGAAGAACTCCTGAGGAAGCAAAGTATATTGCTGACAATGTGGTGAATAATTTTCTGAGTTTGATGACCACACTTAACAAGGAAAACAAATCCTTGGTAGTATCCTTTCTGGATGAACGTATTGATATAGCTAAAAAAGAAGCAGATGATTCTGCCCAAGCCTTGGAGAACTTCAGCAAGGAGCACAAAATCTATGGCCCTGAGGAGCAGACCAAGTCTCAGCTGGAAAAATCCGCGGCTTATGACAAGACTCTTGGAGAATTACAGGTAAAGCGAATGGCAAGTCAGGCCAGCTTCAGCAGTGCCAGCAACCAGTTGGGAGAACAGAATAGCGATGCAATTCGCTATAGCATGACAGACAATGCTGGTGTACAGAAAGTGCGCAATCTGATTATTGATAAAGAAGCAGAAATAGCCAAGCTGCGGACTGTTTATACAGAAAAGCATCCAAGTGTGGTGCAGGCTAAGACGGAGCTAGAATCCCTTAATGGCAAGCTGCAAAGCGAGGTAAGCAGTGCAGTGTATTCCAAGGGAACAGCTATCAGCGATACACAGGCAGAATTGCAATTAGCCAGATATCAGGCGGCTACCGCTATGGCTGTAGCAGAAGCTTCAGAAGCAAAGGTGAAGGCTCTGCAGGCCAAGGCTGATGAAGAAATGTCCGGCATGGCTGATGATATTCTGGAGTACAACAAACTCTACCGTGAGGCAGAAATCAAGGAAACTGTCTATGAGAATCTCACCAAGCAGATAGAGCAGGCCAAAATCCAACAAACCATGGAATCCATGGATATCCAGTTAGTAGACCCAGCCAATCTGGCAGAAGAAAAAAAGCCATCATGGCCCAAGAAGAAGTTAATCACCCTAGCAGGTATGGTGGTAGGTATAATGATATCTTTGGGCTATTCCTTGGTAATTTACAAAAGAACATATTGAGAAGTAAAAGGTGAATGTAATTGAAGATAGCTGTTGTTTGTGATTGGCTGGTTGTATATGCCGGAGCAGAAAGAGTATTAGAGCAGATACTAAAAATCTATCCACAGGCAGATATATTTTGTTTAGTCGATTTTATTCCTGAAGGTAAAAGAGGCTTTTTGCTAAATAAAAAAACATATACAAGTTTTATACAAGACCTGCCAAAAGCTAAAAGTAAATATCGTTCCTATTTGCCACTGATGCCTTTGGCTATAGAGCAGCTGGATGTTACGGGATACGATTTAGTAATTTCCAGTTCTCATGCGGTGGCTAAAGGAATTATGACAGGGCCTAATCAGATACATATTTCCTATGTACATTCACCGATTCGTTATGCTTGGGATTTGCAGCATCAGTACCTGCAAGAAGCAGGTCTGAAACATGGTGTTAAGGGATGGTTGGCAAAGATAATTTTACATTATATGAGATTGTGGGACTATCGAACAGCCAATGGAGTAGATTATTTTATTGCTAATTCAAAGTTTATAGCTAAACGTATAAAAAAAGTGTACGGCAGAGAAGCTGATGTGATTTATCCCCCTGTAGATGTAAATTCATATAGATTATGTGACTGCAAAGAAGATTTCTATCTTACCGCTTCACGTATGGTACCGTACAAGAAAATTAAGCTGATTGTAGAGGCTTTCAATGAAATGCCTGATAAGAAGCTGGTGGTTATTGGTGATGGTACGGAGTTTGCCAAAACAAAGGAAATTGCCAAAGCTAATGTTGTAATGATGGGTTATCAGCCATTTGAAGTGTTGAAAGAAAAGATGCAAAAAGCAAAGGCTTTTGTATTTGCCGCAGAAGAGGATTTTGGTATTGCTCCAGTAGAGGCTCAGGCTTGTGGCACACCGGTTATAGCTTATGGTAGAGGCGGAGCACTAGAGACCATATGTGGATTGGATAGCGATAAGCCTACAGGTGTATTTTTCAAAGAGCAAAATGTTGCAAATATTGTAGAGGCTGTAAATATGTTTGAGAAAAATGCAGGTAGGATAACAGCAGAAAATTGTCGCAAAAATGCGGAGAGATTTGGAACAAAGCATTTTGTTAAACAATTTAGGAGTTTTGTGGAAGCACATGAAAATTAGTCCGTGATAGTAGGTAATTTTAGCATAATTGTGGAGTGCAAAAAATGGATTTCAAGAAAAGAATACAAGAACATCAGGAGATAATAAATAAACTTATAAATGATTCTGTGCAGATTGAGGCATCAGAGAAAATTGCAGATATTTGCCGAAAAGCTATAAAAAATGGAAATAAAATTCTAATTTGTGGTAATGGTGGCAGCGCAGCGGATAGCCAGCATATAGCAGCAGAATTTGTGGGTCGTTTTGTTAAGGAACGTCGAGGATTACCAGCTATTGCTTTGACTACTGATACATCAATACTTACGGCAATTGGCAACGATTATGGCTATGATGAAGTGTTTCGTAGACAGGTAGAAGCCTTAGGAAATAAAGGTGATGTTTTGATAGGTATATCTACTTCAGGAAATAGCTGCAATATTGTGAAGGCGTTTGCACAAGCGACTAAGCAGGGACTTATTACAGTGGCATTCACGGGAGCAGAAAAAAGTAGGATGAGTGAGTTTGCTGATGTAACTTTACGTATTCCAACGTCCGTAACGGCTCGTGTACAGGAATGTCATATAATGGTAGGTCACATGATTTGTGAGGCAGTGGATGAGGATTACTAAAATGGATGCAGAATTACGTAGGTCAATTACAACTTTTTTGCAAAATTATGTGGATAAATGCCGGGTAATGGTTGTTGGTGATATTATGTTGGATCGTTATTTTTATGGCAATGTAACACGTATTTCTCCAGAAGCTCCCGTACCAGTGAATTTGATAGGTGATAAGAAGAATGTACTTGGCGGAGCGGGTAATGTGGCTCATAACTTAGCTCGATTGGGATGTAAGGTGTATTTAGCGGGATTATTTGCGGATGACCATCATGGACATTTGTTGATGACAAAAATGCAAAAAAAAGGAATTGATGTGGAAGGTGTTTTGATTGGCTGCCAGAACACGACCACTAAGGTTCGTGTATTGGGGGGACATCAGCAGATGATACGATTGGACTTTGAAGAGACAGAGCCACCTGCGCAAAGTAAAATACAGGAAATGTTGAACTATATAACAAAACGTTTGAAATCAGGTCTTGATGCAATTATTTTATCTGATTATGGCAAAGGTGTTTGTACAGAGAATTTATGTCAGCAAATTATATATGAGGCACATAGAAATAATATTCCTGTATTTGTCGATCCCAAGGGAAATGATTGGGCGAAGTATGCTGGTGCAGATTATATTACACCAAATGTAAAAGAGGTTGGTGTAATTATAGGAAAAAATCTTCCAAATGATGATGAGTTACTTCGTAGGTCAGCTAAAGTGATTGCAGAAAAATATAATATAAAAAGTATTATGATAACTCGTTCTGAAAAAGGCATTAGTCTTTTTCAGGCAGATCGGGAAATTCATGCTCCGACTGTTGCTCAGGAGGTATTTGATGTATCAGGTGCAGGAGATACAGTGATTGCTGTATTTGCAGCAGGAATTGCGGGAAATTTAAATGTTGAAGATGCTATAAAATTAGCCAATATTGCTGCCGGGGTAGAAGTTAGTAAATTGGGGACATATGCAGTTTCTAAATCTGAGATATTGAGTCAGTGCTTATAAATATGGTGGGTGTTTTATGCGAGTTGGTGTAGATGCCAGAATGTTAAGTTCATCAGGCATAGGCAAAGTTATAGAAAATATTCTAAAAAGAATGATACCAAAGCGTCCAGAATGGCAGTTTTTCTTAATAATTAATAGAAAAGATTGCGATAAATTTTCTTTTTTATCCTTGCCAAATGTATCATGCATAGAGTGTGATGCTTCAATTTATTCCATAAAGGAACAGTTTGAATTATGGAATAAAATTCCTAAGCATTTAGATGTATTTTGGTCACCTCATTATAATATTCCTTTGTTATATACTGGGAAGCTGGTTGTAACAGTACATGATTTAGCTCATTTAGCATTGAGACAAGATAAGCATGATTTTCTAAAAAAAATGTATGCAAGTTTCATGATGAAAAATGTATTGAGAAAAGCAACGAAGATAGTGTGTGTTTCACAATTTACCATAGATGAATTAAAGAGATTTTTTCCAGAAGCAGATACATCTAAGTTAAGTCTTATTTACAATAGTGTCGATGAAAGTTGGCACAATATAAAACCAGGTAAACAAATTAGAAATAGGCCTTACTATATTTTTGTAGGTAATGTCAAGCCTCATAAAAATCTTGCTAGACTGATAGAAGCATACAAATTGGTATGTAGTGAGGTTAGGCAGGATTTAGTGATTGTAGGTAAGAAAGATGGATTTATCAATGGCCTAAATAATATATCAGAATTGATAAAAGGCTATGAGGATAGAATTGTTTTTACTGGTTATGTGGATGATGATACGCTTAAACAGTATGTGGTGCAGTCTGATGGAATGATTTTCCCAAGTTTGTATGAAGGATTTGGTCTACCACCATTAGAAGCATTAGCAGCAGGCATACCAGTTATGTGTTCAGATATTCCAGTACTTAGAGAAATATATAAAGATAAGGTCACATATTTTAACCCATATAGAGTGGATGATATCCAAAAATGTTTAAAGAATGAAAAAAGGTGGTTTGGTTCGTTAAATATGAAGTGGGATGAACCGGTGAAGAAAATGATAGATGTTTTATATAAGGAGTCTTGTAAGGAATGACAATTCTATCGTTTATAATAATTGCTTATATTATATATTTTTGCTTTTTTGAAAAAGCTGATATAGAAGATAAATACTTTCAACTACTTGCTATTACTGCAGCTGTTGAAATATTAAATATGGCAAGTCCTTTTTTGCAAATTGGTTCATCTACTATGAGTATACAATTTGCACTAGAAGGAATGCTGATTGTTTATTCAATAAAGTATTTACAATATAAACAGCTAAAGGTAAATTTTGAGCTATTTAAGCTTTCATTACTGTTTTATGCTGTATGCGTAGGCGGTATATTGTATGAGATTATATCTCCATATGATGCACCCATTGTAAATCACACAACTTATCTTAGTTGGGATGGTTTAAGTTTAGGAGTATCTAATAAATCATTAGTAGAAATATCTTGGGGATGGACGATTTTATGTTTTTATAAAGTGCTATTCTTTTTAACTCAGGTGTTAACATTTAAGTTAGTAATCAATGATAAAAGATTAGTGGAATTATTGGGGAAAATTATAAAAATAGTATATGTTGATGTATATTGCGGATGGATGGAATTTGTCGTTAGAAATGTAATCAATAGGGAATATGTCACATATGTATATACGTTAGTTACTCATGGAAAATACGTGGAAACTACTTATCGTAATGATATTACCGCATTATGTGGATTGGAAAAAGAACCAGCACATTTTGTTATAACATTGTTTATATTATCAATTTGTATGGTTATTTGGAATGAAATAGCTGTGAATAATATCCATATGAAAAAATATGGATTGCGCAATTTTATTTTTATATTCCCTATTATGATTTTATCAGGTGGATTTTCTTGTTTGTGGTTACTACCTATGTTTGTTATATGCAGATTTTTTATAAAAAATCGTGGTAAAACTATATTTCAAGCTGAAATTATAAAAAAATTGTTTGTCGCATTGGGCATATTTTTGGTTGGTTGGAGTTTGATTTCTACTATTATCGAAAATAGTGAATATTTTCAAGAAAAAATTTACTATATGGATCAGACCATAAATTTTTTGTTATCTGGAAAATTAATATATTCAGCCCAGTATACTAGCTCTGTAATGTCTAGATTGGTTAGTATATATGATACAATTTATGATTTCATAAATAGACCAGTTTTGGGACTGGGGCTTGGTGTGGAAATATGTCATGGAGGCTTAGGAAATTTGTTATCCCAGTCAGGTATATTGGGAGCTTTTATATTATATAAAATATTTAATTATAGTAGATATAAGGGACAAAAATATGACCGTATTTTGTTACTTGTATATGTTTTTTTGGTAAATCTGCCTTTAGATTTATATATTTATCCATATACTATATTTTATCTTATTATATATGAAAGTACCTCATTATATGTGAAAAATAATATGTTCAAAGGGGCGTAATAATGGATAAAAAACTATCGGTGATTATTCCTGTATATAATGTGCAAAATACTATTTACAAAAGTTTGGAGAGTATATGCAAGCAAACATATAAAAATTTGGAAATAATTTTGATCGATGATGGCTCTACAGATTGTAGTGGCAGCATTTGCAGAGAATTAGCAAATCAAGATAGTAGAATTATTTTTATTGAAAAAAATAATGGAGGTGTATCATCGGCAAGAAATAAAGGGTTGGAATGTGCAACAGGAGAATATATAACATTTTTTGATCCAGATGATATATTGAGTTCTGATACATATGAGATTCTGTTGAAACAAATGCATGATAAAGATGCAGATATTATTGTTGGTGGATTTGTACGAGTTGTTAATGGTAAAACTATTAAGATTCTCCAAAAGTCCAATCAGCTTATTATGGATTCTCAGGAAGCAATAGGGACAATGCTTAGAGGAAAAATATTTAGAGGAGAGGTTTGTGATAAGATATATCGAAGGAATTTAATAAAGAACGCAAGATTTAATATTGAAATATCTCATGCCGAGGATTTATTATTCAATTTTAATATATTTAGAAGAGCAAACAAAATTATTTTTGCACCAGTTTACGGTTATCGTTACTATGTACATTCTACTAGTGAGACAAGTAATTTTACTTTAGGAACCTTGACATATATTAAAGCATTACGCCAAATGCTTCATGAACCACGAATTAATGGTGAAATTGATTCCCTGTTATATGGTAGATATGGGACAGCATTGGCTAGTTGTATATTTAAGATGATTATGTCTAAAAATAGCGAATTTGAAGTATATATTAAAGAATATAGAAGGTCTTTGAGAAGTATTGGATTAAAGGCTTTGGGAGAATCAGGTCTGTCATTGCGGCAGAAATGTGGAATTGTTTATGTATTGTTGCCCATGACAGTATGTAAACTTCTGACATGGATAGCAAAAAAATTCCAGAGAAATTTATAGGTAAGAAAATGAAGAAATATATTTTTTACAAGATAAAAATATTGTTAATGTTGTTACCTCAATGCATATCTAATTGTGTTGCTAATCTATTAACTGCAATAATAGATAAAAACTACAATCGTTTTATGACTAAAATTCCGTCTGCAAGAAATAAGATTAATGAAAAATTAGATGGAAATAAAATGAATAGAATATTAATAATAAGGCTAGATGCTGTAGGTGATATGATTTGGACTACAGCTTTTATTAGAGAATTATCTAAATGCTGCCCAACGGCCAAAATCGATATTGTAGTTAGACCTGTAATTAAGGAATTGTTAGTAAATTGTCCATACATAAATAATATATATACATATGAATGCACAGAAATACGAAATGTTTTGCCATGTAAATATATGACGCTGAATAATAAGGCGAAGGATTATATTAGTAAAAATATGGATAATGCTTATGATGTTGTTTTTTTACCGAGACTTTTATCATATGGTTCAGCGATAGAGAATGAATTACTTGCATTAAATTTAACAAGTGATTATGTAGTGACACGTGGCTATAGCATAGATTTGTTTGAAAAAATAAGAATAAATAGAATAAGAAAAAAATTTTCCTACGTAGTAGAACATCAAAAAGTTATCCACGAAGTAGAGTGCATATTGTCATTGCTAGATGTATTTAATAATGTTATTGCTCCATGTAATGAAATGGAATTATGGTTCAATGGGAAAGAGAAAATACAAGCAATTAATATACTTCCGGATAATATCAAACAGAGCACTACTGTAGCGGTGGCATTAGTAGGAGCAGAAAAGTGTAGAAATTGGCCTGTAGAAAAATATGAGTGCTTGTTTCATAAAATTTATGAAGTCTATGGCAATGATGTGATATTCGTATTGTGTGGTGGCAGGGACGCTAATATATATGCAAAAAAAATAAAATATTGTCCTAATGTTGTAGATATTACTAGCAAAACATCTTTATTACAGGTAGCAGAAATTATTGCTAGTTGTGATATATATTTAGGCTCAGACACAGGATTGATGCATATGGCAGCTGTAGGGAAAACCCCTATTTTGGAAATATCAAATTATTTGTTAAAGCACACAGAGCATAATATGTGGCAGCATAATGGAGCATATCCAGTTAGGGTTGGTCCTTGGAAAGTAGATAACGAAGTAATACAACCTAACCATGGAATAGGTTGGTGTGTAGAACAATGTGATTTTCCGGAGTCACATTGCATAGCTACTATTACAGTTGAACAGGTAGAGACGCAGCTAGTAAAATTCCTGAATAAATATAAAAGAGATAAATAATGCTCTAGCTTAATATTAATGCATTTATGTTCTGTGTAATAATAGAACATAAATAATAAATCGAGGTATTAGATAATGCAGATAGTTTTACTTTCTGGTGGATCTGGCAAGAGGTTGTGGCCTTTGTCCAATGATATCCGCTCAAAACAATTTATTAAAATTTTTAAGAGCTCCTCTGGAGAGTATCAATCCATGGTTCAGCGAGTATATGGTCAGATAAAATCTGTTTTGCCCTCTGCCGAGATTACTATTGCTACCTCCAAATCTCAGGTTTCCTCGATTTTGAATCAGCTGGGGGAGCAGGTGGGGATATCTGTGGAGCCATGCCGCCGTGATACTTTTCCAGCTATTGCTTTGTCGGCAGCTTATTTATCTGATATAAAGCATGTTTCTGCTGATGAACCTGTGATTGTTTGTCCCGTAGATCCGCTGGTGGAGAATAGGTATTTTGCCTCTCTGGGACAGCTTGGTCAGCAGGTGTCCAAGAATGAATCCAATCTAGTTTTGATGGGCATAGAGCCAACCTATCCTAGTGAAAAGTATGGCTATATTATTCCCGCAGATGATGCAGATGTGAGCACTGTGCTTACCTTCAAGGAAAAGCCTTCAGAAGCCTTGGCTAGT
>Ga0129311_1000094_pt1 | contig 86931 bp, 83 predicted proteins | sample Go1ome_FD_94435 | JGI IMG/M metagenome (GOLD analysis project Ga0129311, IMG submission 94435) | Western lowland gorrila individual fecal microbial communities from Wisconsin, USA - Go1022B metagenome | ecosystem: Host-associated > Mammals > Digestive system > Large intestine > Fecal | place... | reverse complement strand
TCCAATCTTATTAACCATAACTTCTTCAGTGCCGAATCTGCACTCCTTGGGTAAGCGAACCGCCTGGCTTCTGCCGTTCTCAAAAATCTTAGCTGTCATCATTGTCCTCACCTGCCTTTCACTAATAGTATATATCGTGGTATATATCATTTTCAAGATAGCAAGTCGAGGTACCAATGGTTATCTTTAATCAGCTTTATCGTCTTTCTTCATTATTTGTTGCTCGGGATGCGGCCATTCATACGGGGTTATGCGTTTCCACTTCGGGAATACCCATCCGGACAGGCTGTATTGAGCTCCGCATGTTTTGCAGCTGCAGCGGTATTCTCCAAACAAGATGTATTTCTTCTTAAGAGGAGTAAAGCAGCCTGAAGCTTTCACCTGCTTTCGCGCTTTGGACACGGAATCGGATATCATAAAAGCAGAAGCAGGATAGTTATAATCACATACACACTTGTTGTATGCCGAGTATATAACATCATCGACCACTTTAACGATCGGATGCCCCGATGAATCGAAGACTATACCGTTCCCATAGACCGGTCCGTTACCGTCTTCCTTGAGCGTTTTACTTTCATGGTCAAAATAGTAACTTCCGGTCCCATCCACCATGGCAACTTCAGGATGATCCCGGTGAATCTCATAAATACATTGAATTACATCTTCGCAAGAAACGTCTGAACCATCTTCGAAGCTGACACAATTAACAAAGACAAAGTCCCTGTCAAAACCGAAAATGATCTTCCGTCCGTTATATTGAGTAGCAAATTTAATAACACCCGTAGGTTTTGTTCTATGTATCATTACTTTTTATACACTCCGTGTATAGATCACCTGCTGGTAGTATTCGTATGCGGAATAGGAACCATGCTTTATATAGTATTCCTTTCCCCATGAGGAAACTCTTATGAGACCGTTGTCCAGGGCTCCCGTTACGCTCATGGTATGTCCTGCCTTGGATTCAAATGTCTTTTTGCCGTTTATATCATATAGAACATTAGGACGGACACTCACCATCACAGGACCCTTTTCGAGGAGCTTCGAAAGCGTTTCCGGCTTCGCCTTTATGGGTTTGAGGCTGACTTTGATCCCGTGCTTCTTCATATAAGTCTCAAACCGCCACTCGGTACTGTCTATGGTTGTCCCATACCCGTTCTCGTATTTTGCATCCTCATTCCGGTCAACGAAGTCAAACCCCCAAAAACCGTTGTGATTGTCCGTAGCACAGTAAAAATCAACCAGAAGATCATCAAAATTCAGCCTGCCGTCAGGCAGATGCATGGGATAACCGAATATCTTCTCAAAGTGCTCTTCTTCACCATAAAACTTCAGAAAGATGCTGTTAACGAGTGCTACATATCCGCATCCTTCCTTACTGAGCATAAGCAGGCATTTGTTTACGTCGGGTTCCGTATACTCACTGTGATACTTTTTTACAATGCTTTCAAATCTGCGAGAGTCGTTTTTGGGGGTATTCTGGTTTCCGCCATATAACCCTGCCGGATCGAATACATATTTATAATTGTCCAGAAAACCGTTTATATTCATACAAATCTATCTCCCGGCAGATACAAGGCTCGAAGGCAAACACCATAGATATACATTAACACAAAAGCCGCCAATCGGCGGCTCGTGATTGGTTATTTATATAGGTGCTCACTGAAGCGCAAGAGGATCAGGGAACGGACCGTTGCCGAAGCCTCCGAAGCCACTACCGATACCGCCTCCGAGGATGCTGCCGCTTGGAATCCGATCGGGTAATACCAGACGCTGTCCCTGATTGGATTTCATATACTCGGCAAGTCTCTTTTCGAGCTGTTCTAAGAGCTCTTCCTGTTCCGTTGTATTAGGATCCGAAGCGACGGCGCCGCCCGTAACCTTCTCAAGCTGTGACTTATTAAGCTCATGCATGGTGTTTTTCGTCATTGTTCTGTCCTCCTTGTAGTCTGTTACTGAAGTACCGCAGTAGAGTTACCCGGCTTATGTAATGCGATGCAACGGCTCTCAAGCGCGAGTCTGTCGAACACCGGCTGGAGCTTTATTATCTCCTGCTTAATTCCGATTCCGCCTGTTACCTTATCAAGCTGTGTTCTGTCTAACTGTTTCATAATGTTCCCTCCTCGTTTGGTAAGTCGTGTTTGTTCATCCAGAAGAATTAAAACACTCCCGCGAAGGCGAACCAATGAGTAATGATCTGCCCTTTTGTCGCTTAAGCAACAATCAGTATTCACTGTGTTGGTTTGTCGGAAAATTGTCGTCATTTCGTAGGTGTTTTCGACAAAGGAAGTTGTTAGTCTGTTAATGGAATAAGGTTGAAATCGATGCGCATTATACGTATAATAAAGGAGTCAATATGACAACAAAAGAACTGATTAAACTACTGAGATCTGACGGATGGTTTGAAGTCGATCAACGCGGATCACATAGACACTTTAAACACCGGTCAAAACCCGGGAAGATAACAATTCCCATGCACAAAGGCGACCTTAAGATAAAGACTGCCGAATCAATATTGAAGCAAGCAGGAATTGATAGAAACAACAACGGAGGTTGACATGAAGAAACTGATCTACCCGGCGATTTTTACACCTGATAAAGACGGCGGATTTACAGTTGAAGTTCCGGATCTGCCCGGATGCGTTACTGAAGGAGAAGACATCGAAGAAAGCATCTCAATGGCTCAAGATGCCGCTTCAGGATGGATACTCGGCGAACTCGAAGAAGGCAACAACGTCCCGCCTCCGAGTTCTTTGATCGATATCGAAGCTCCCGACGGCTCATTCAAGAGTCTAATCGCGCTTGATATAGATTCATATTCCGAACGTTACGGCAATAAAGCCGTCCGCAAGAATATAACCATTCCCGCATGGCTTAATACCTACGGTGAGAAGAATAATATTAACTTCTCACAAGTCCTTACTGAAGCCCTAATGAATAAAGCGGTTAAGCCTTAAAGATAAGTCTCGACCCACTGCCGGAATCAGCGGAGTGCCAAGAGTGTAAGAATAAGAAAGATTAGAAGGGAGTCACGATAATGGAAAGTCAGATTGAGAGAATAAGAAAAGCCGCTGCAGAGGAAGCAATTGAAGAAACAAAGATTAAAACCGCTATGAGTTTTATCAGACTCGGAAAGTTATCTTCTGCCGAGATTGCAAATGCTATCGGTCTAAGCATTGAGAAAGTCGAAGAACTGGCCCAAGAAGAAGCAAGCTGACCATCTTCAAAGCATAGAACAAATTACAAATCCCGGGGGCTCAACTCCCGGGATTTACAATTCATTGCCAGATTTATTGGCTGAATTCAAGATTAGCCAACGTTTCAGCCAATACAGGGGCTCTATTGCCAAAATCATTGGCTTATTTCACATTTAGCCAACACCTCAGCCAACAGGCGCCAGACTTCACACCTTCTCGATCTTGCTCAGCTCTGCAACCGCGAAGGCATCCTTATACTCAGAGTGGCAGGTGACGAATATGACCTGATTATCCTCCGCAAACTTTTTGATAAGCTCGACGGATCTCTGCTTTCTGTAGTCATCCATATTGACCAGCGGATCGTCGAATATCGCGAAGCCTCCGCCGTCCGGGAATACACTCTTCAGCATCGCGAGTCTGAACGCCAGAGCAACTGTCTCCGCTGTACCGTCAGAGAGGATATCGTAGCTCATCTTATTGACTCCGCTTACGACATCTACGGACAGGTCATCGTTCATAGCTGCGGCACTGACCGTATCTCCGGTAATGTATCGCATAAACTTCAGGAAATCAGCATCAAATCCGCCGTGCGGTACTGCAGGTCTTCCCGCCTTAACAGCATCGAAGACAACCCTCAGCTCATGCCAGATCTTACCTTCTCTCTTCGCTTCTTCAAGCTCACCGTTAAGGCGTCTGGTCTCCTCATAGTAATCATCATCGAAGTGACTGAAGTCATAATCGCCGTTGCTGCGAAGGCCCTCATTAAGTGCCTTGATCTGATCGTTAACGGCATTTATATCAGAAGCCAGTGACTCGAGCTCAGCCGTGAGCGAATCGATCTTCGCCTTCATATCTTCGGTATACTTCTGGCTGTCGGTAATACCCTTATATTCTTCAGGGATCTGACCGTCCGCTTCCACCTTGGAAGTGAGCGTCTCAACAGTCTTCGTTGTTTCCTTTAAGCGGTCTTCGATATCGTCATCAACATAATCACTGATGGTCTTCTCATTTACCCTGCAGAAGCTCTCGATATCCGCGCTGCCGCACAGTTCTGCGATACGGACCTTCACCGCATCGACGCTCATGTTATCGGCGTTCTTGAACTCATCGGGAATAAGGCGGTACTGCTCCTCGAGTGTCTCCCATGTCTTATCGATGCCTTTAAGATAAGTCTTGTATTCCGCCTCGAGCCTCCTGACTTCATCAGACAGATCCCTGTAAAGATCCACCTTCGTATCCAGCTCGGCGATACCGTCGACACCGAACTTCCCGAAGTCCTTGACAACCTCGCCGGAGTAGCTCTCGATCTGCTCGCGCACCTGGCTTATGTCGAATCCCTTAGGCTTGATCGTAAGCTTCATCACGCCGGGTACATCCACTTCTACTATCCTGTCGATCGTGATCTCGCCTGCGCCATCCAAAGCAGAAGTGCCGTCAAGATACTTGATCTGCACAGGCGTATCACCCAGCTGCTCCACACACGCGGTAACGTTGATTCCGCTGCCGCTCTTATTAAGCCTGTCTATCTGATCGTAACGCTCACGGATCCTCTTGGCATCCTTATCAGTCACAGGGATGAGCGCATCAAGCTCCTCCTTCTTGTCTTCGTAGGAAGTCTTAAGCGTTAGAGCTTTCTTATACTGCTCCATGATCACGGCCGCTTCGTATTCTTTATGAAGCTCCTTCGCCTTTCCGCTTACCTCACACGCGGTATCGTAAGCAGCCTTGCGCTTATTAAGTTCCTTAAGCTCGCCCTTCGCCTTCTCGAGCGCATCCTTATCGTCGATGGCCTTCGTCACAACGCCGAAATTATTCAGCAGATCCTGCTGCTTCTTACGCTGGGCTTCTTTCTCGTCCCACTTCGAATAGATCGCCGACTTATCCATCTCGAGCTGCTCGACTTTATCTCTCGTCTCTTCAACAAGCTCGAGCTGCGCCGTGAGCCTTGCGATATTACCGTAATTCTTCGGCTTGCTTCTGTCGGTGATGCTCTCCGTATCGTAGTCCCAACTGCCTCCGAACAGCTTGTCCTTGACCTCGATGACGGAATCCACCTTGCCCATGGACACGCCGTCAGAAGAATCCCTCGTGACCTGCAGGACCTCTGAGATGGTCTTCTGAGTATCCTTACCGGCTTCGAACAGATTCTTTATCGTCTCTGACTTGAATCGCTTCGAATCAAAAACGATTTCCTTATACACACCTGAAGTACCGCCAAGGATCTCAGTCACCTTCTGCGCGATCTCCCCGGAGTCCTCCAACGTTGTTCCCTCGGTATCGGAGTAGTATCCCGTACCCTTACCGTTTTTGTTCCATCTCTTGTTGATGGTACTTACGTTCCCGTCCTTTTCGAAAAGGATGTCGCCGTCGACAACATTCGTCTCGACCCCGTCCGTCCTCTGCGGAAAACATCTCGCATTGAATTCCTTATCCTGCTTCGCGGGCTGGAACAGCGCCTGATACATCAGGTCGATGATCGTGCTCTTGCCTTCCTCGTTGTTCTCACACACGACGTTGATGCCGTCGTTAAGCTCGAGCTTCTTTCCGTTTAACCCTGCGAAATGATTACAGCTTATTCTATTGATCTTCATATCCTATCCTCACTTACCCTTATGCCTTGCCCTTATGCGCGTAGTACTTGATGTCCTTGCCTTCCTTATTGACCTCATCGCCCTTGAAGCTGATCCTTCCCTTCTTGATGTCGGTCAGGTATTCGAACGCGGTGTTGCGTGCGTCGGAGTCTGTTATGCTGTGCATAAAATCAGATGCGAAAGATCCGGTCACGAACTCCTGGTCGATCTTCGCGGGAGTTGCTTCCTCATAGAGATTGCCGAAGCCGTATTCGTCGACGTGGAAGAAACCCTCGAGCACCTTATCGCAGATCTCTTTACGCGCGATATACTCATCCTCGAGCACCGTGCCCTTGAACGACAGCTCGAGTACGGTCGAATCTTTGTCGTAGTCTTTTACCGCGTCTGTGAGCGCATCGCGGAGTGCGTTATCGTCAGCGACCGGTATAGTGATCTGCTTCTTAACGTAACGGATATTGCCGCAGGAATACTTGCTTGCTTTGACAGTTGCCTTGCTACCTTCCTTCGAGATCGTGATGATGAAGCCGCATCCCTCGGTGTTATTATTTGAGCTTGTCTGCTGATGAGTGCCGGGGTTATAGATCTTGTCGGTTCTGATCTGCTCAGTCTCCGTAAGATCGTCCGGCAGCTGCACGTGTGCGTGTCCGACGAACCAGACATCGACATCGATGTTCTTCAATTCATCGCGTCCCATGAAGAAATACTGATGCTCATTATCGCACGACAGACCTTCGACCGAGCCGTGTGCGAGACCTATGTTGATCACGCCTTCCTTCTTGATGTCTGCGTCCTTGATCCAGCCGAGTGCATTAGTATTGCTGTGCTTGGACTTACAGATCGCAGGATACAGAACGACAGTGTCCTTATCCTTGCCTATGTCCGAATAAGTCTTAGGCTCCGGAGTCGTCAGCAGCACTATGTTGTCGTAGTGGTTGCAGTCTTTAAATAACTTCCACACCTCTACGTGATCACCGTAGAAATCGTGATTGCCCGGAAGCACAAATACATTATTCTTAAACTTCGCGAGAATTCCTACAACGCGGCTAACTATATCACGAGGGATCTCTGATTCATTATCAAAAAGATCGCCCGTTACGATGAACAGATCGGCGTCGATCTCATTCGCCTTATTTACGAGATTCTCGAGGCTCTCGAACCTCTTCTCAATCAGTGTAGTCTTCTTACTCTCGAACCTTCCGCCGTACGGCTTCCCGAAGTGATTATCCCCGGTCACAACGCATTTGATCATCCGCGTAATCCTCCCTTATCGATTATTCATATCCTAATTATAGCCCTTGATTATGAGCTTTAAACCAATGTGTTGGGTTGTCGGAAATATGTTTATAATCCATTGTCAGATTTATTGGCTAAATTCCAGATTAGCCAACGTTTCAGCCAATACAGGGGCTTTATTGCCATAATCATTGGCTGATTTCAAAAATAGCCAACACTTCAGCCAACAGGCTCAAACTTTAAACCTTAAGAGGAACAGATCACGAATCAGAAGTGGGGTTTTCAGAGACAAAATCTGAATTTGAGCTTTGTTGTTGTCTCTGTGGAGCTCTCAGAGACAAAACCAGAGCCAGATGTTGAATTCTGTCTCTGGAAAAGCGGTTTTATGCACCGAAGCCCTAATGTTAAGTCTTAACAACCAAACTTATCACCAAATCCGCGGCGAAGGCGAGGGCGACGATGAAGAATAATACTTTATGAATGATCGAATCCTTGAACTTCTCCTGTAAAGAAGTCATCTTAGGATGAATAACCAGCACGCCGCCGAGGATCAATAACCCGAACATGATCGCGGGCTTAAGCGCGATGCGTCCCTGGAAGTTCATAAAGAACGATGAATAATTCCACAGGAATCCGCCGCACAGCCAGTCCATGAAGTAACTGCCGATCAGCTCAGCCGTAGTCGACATCACGGCACCGGTCAGGAATATAAGGAACGGGCGCTTGATCTTCAAAGCCCAGATCACACTCATAATTATAAGCATCGAGAATCCGTAGATCGGCAGCCACGGTCCGTAGAGGAATCCGCGGTTAATGAACCCGCCGTTCTCATCGATCATGGCGCACCATATCGACTCATAGAGCCACCCGGTCACGCAGTAGACCAGGAACCATTCGGTATATGTGATTAGTTTATTCACTCTTCAAGCATGCGCTTGTTGTAGTTACTTGCACCGACGCAGCCGATGACGATCATGGCAACACCGACAACAAGTGTCGCGAGCATAATAAGAACGAAGCTCATGGAATAATCAGCGAGTCTGTCGATAAAGATCTCGACGACCTCTTCTCCATTCGACGTCTCTTCGATCGCTACCTTTAAGGCCGCCAACATAAACAACGAACCGAGCGTATTAAGGAATCCTGCAGATGCCGTAGCGATACCCATGGCTCTTACGGGACGGAACTTATTCTTGTGGATGACGATAAGAACAACGAACATTACGGCTATAATGACACCTGTAACAAAGGTCGCGATAAGCACCTTACGTGCCGCTTCGTTATAGGCCTCGAGAGCACCGAAGAACTCTTCATCCTCGTAGTTATCGAACATGTCCTGCAGATCGTCGATAAAGCCCTGAACTTCCTGACGCTTCTGGGAGCTTGTCAGATTCTGGTTCCCGAAGAGCTCGTCATCATACTCGTCGAAGAAATCCTCATACTTTTCCTCGTCAACCTCTGTATCGCCCTCGAGCATGAAGTCGATAATATCATCGAATACGATATCGAAGAACTCATCTGCCGCATCATCATCAGAGAAATCGATTCTGACATCCGAACCGTTTCTTGCGGCAATAGTACCCATATCAAGACCCATCTCTTCTCTTGCAAGCTCCTTGAACTCATCGCTCTTAACGAAGTCAAACCAGAAGTGGTCGTTAAGGATCGTGAGTCTCAGCGCAAGACACGTCGTGAATATCATGATGATTATCGCGCCTATGATCGCGAAAGTAATCCTTAATCCTGTAGCTACACTTGATTCGGCAGTTCTGTCGTTCATAATCTCTCTCCCCTATTAATATTAAGAACAAAACAATAATAACATAATGAATTACGCCAATTCAACGAACGCATTCTATTAACACAACTCGTAAATATTTTAATGTTTATCGTTAAAAAGTTATTGACTTCGATTAACACACATAGTATAGTTAAGTCATCTTCGAAGAGCAGAACACTAACACACACAGGATAGAAACAAGGAGTTATAAAGATGAACGATCAGGATAAGAAGATAGCAAAGATCAAGAACAACTGCCGCATCGGCAAAGTAATCGCAACCATAATGTGCATCATCTGCATCTGCGGATGCGTCTTAAGTGCTATAGGAGGCATCGCGATGTATGCCAATTCTGAAGAGTGGGAGCCCAAGATTGCACAGGCGATCGAAGAGGGCAAGATCGATACGGATAAGGTATCTATCGGCACAGCCAAGATGTTCCACATCGAAGGCATTGATCCCGATGACTGGGAGTCCGATGTACCCGCCATTCAGGAAGCACTCACCAACCGCCCTTATACAACGATCTACGGCGGCTACTGCTTCGGCATCGCAGCAGTGATCGCTGTATGTGCAGTACTCATGAAGCTCATAAGCGGTACTTTCGCGATCATAGAGAGGGAAGACAATCCTTTCACTGATAAGGTAATCAAGAGAGTTACTGTCGTCATGATCATCGTAAGTGCCTTCCTCTTCTTTACTGCAGGCGCATCATTCGGTATCCTCGGCGGACTTGTTACGCTGGTAGTCTACAGCATCTTGGACTACGGTAAGACGCTCCAGATCCAGTCGGACGAGACGCTCTGATGACAGGAGGAATAGATCATGGGACAGATAATATTAAGACTTGACCGCGTAATGGCGGACCGTAAGATGTCACTTAACGAACTGTCTGAGAAGGTCGGCGTATCTAACGTTAACCTGTCTAAGATGAAGAACGGCAAGATCTCCGCGATCCGCTTCTCCACCCTCGAAGCTATATGCGAGGCGCTCGACTGTCAGCCCGGCGACATACTCGAGTATAATAAGGAGTAGAAAATAAATAACAAGCCGGAGGGCACCCCTATATGATCCAGCTTAAGATGCTGAGTTACTACGACAATATAGATAAATATAAGCAGATCGACGCGATCGTCGAGAAACTGCTTACAGACGCACTTAACGAATCCGACATCCACACGATGCAGATCGCACACCGCGTCAAGACCGCGGAATCGGCAGCAGGCAAACTGACACGTAAGCCCGAGAAATACTCGACTGCGACAGATCTTACCGACCTCGTAGGCTTCAGGATCATATGCTACTTCACAGATCAGATCGACCCGATAAGCCGAATCGTTGAGAATCTGTTCGACATCGACAGGGACAACTACGTCGACAAGAGCAAGATGCTTAAGCCCAACGCTTTCGGCTATCTGTCGGTCCACTACATCTGTTCATTACGCCCCTCCGACGAATACGATGAGGAACTTACACACTTTAAATTCGAGATCCAGATCAGGACCGTTCTTCAGCACACATGGGCTGAGATCGAGCACGACTTAGGCTACAAGAACGAGCTCGGTGTCCCCCGTCATGTAAGACGTGAATTCTCGCAGATGGCAAGCCTCCTCGAGGTCGCCGACGCGGGCTTCGGAAGGATCAAAGATGAACTTAAGAACTACTCCGACAGAGTCATCGAACAGCTGCGTACGGGCGACGTCGCGGGCATCACGATCGATACTCTCTCATTGCGCGAGTTCATGCGCTATAACGAGGAGTTCATTAACTTCACGAACGACATCGCCGAGATCTGCGGTGCCTCCCTCACCGACGTCAATGCGGATCCTTATATCAGGCAATTGGACTTCCTCGGCGTCGATACACTCACGAGTCTTATCGAACTTATGGGAATGCAGCACGACCTCGCTCTCAAGATGGCGCGTCAGACTCTCGAGAACTCGGAGATCGATGAGCTCGCATCTTCCGTAGGTCTGTTCTACCTTTGCCGTGCGGCGCTCGTCAGCGGTCACTACAGCGACATCGACATGACGCGTTATTTCTCGCTTCTTATGGATAACCCGAAGATGATCGAGCGCAAGGTCGCACACATGCAGAAGCTGCGCGACAACTACTACGCAGGCATCTGAGCATATAAACTTAACATCGGTTTACCTTCTGTGTAGAGCTTCCTGCTCCCACTCCCACTTCTTCTTGACCTCCGCGGCTTTCGCGATGATCTTCGAAGTCCACTCGTCATCGGGAGCGTCGAGCTGATATGCCGCGTACCCGTTCTGTTTGCCGTAGGAGCAGATTACTCCCTCGTCGTCGACGTGAAGCTTTATGTGGTAATGGCTCGGCATCTTCTGCGGCAGCATCTGCTTGCGCTTGCCCTGCACTTCCTTTAAGTGTCTCTGCGCATTTACGATCTGGTCGAACTTAACCCCGTAACACCTGAACAGCGTCTTGATATAGAACTCGGACCTGTACGACGACGTGTACACCCACACCTCGTACCCGAGCTTTTGCAGCTCGTTAATAAGATACGGCGTGCCGTAGCGCAACCTCTCCTTGAAGATGAGATTAAACGGGAATATCAGCTTCGACTCGACCTTGTGCGTGTCGGGCCTTACGAAAAGCACCTCGTCCAGATCGAACGAGATGCGCATCTTACCTTCGTCAAATTTACCCGCCATTCTTCGCGATCTCTCCGATGACGTCGATGGCCTTTCTGGACCACTGATCATCCGGAACATTCAGCTCATACTTCTTATACTTAGCGCCTTCGATATCGCCTGTGGCAAGCACCATATCATTATCGATATGAAGCGTCTGCTTGTACTTCGAGGCGATCAGCTTCTCGCGCTGTACTGCACTCGCGGAGTTCGAAGCCTTACGCTTCTCTGTACCCGTGATGATACCGTCTACGTGCACGGAATACGCACGGAAGAATCTCTGTATATCGTCGATGGAATAGTATTTCGCGGAGTATACCCAGATGTCGTAGCCCTGCTTCGACATGTAGTGGAACAGCGCGGGCACGCCGAGCTTCAACTTCTGCTTGAACTTGATAAGGCGGAACTTCGGTACCTTCTCGACGAACTTGTCCTTGTCTCCCCTGAAGATTACCTCGTCGAGGTCGAGAGTGACACGCTTGTCGTGCTTCGAGTTCTCGAGGATCTTCTCGATGTCGGAGTCCTGAGCGAGGTTGACGATCTTGATCGGTACCTTCTTGATCTGGCATCTCATCGCAGCCGCCCATCTGTGGTGGCCGTTAAGAAGCAGATATCCCTTCGGGTGCAGTTTCTCTACTATGAGCGCATCGTCGAAAGGATCCTGGTTATGCTTGAGCGCCGTCCTGAACTTCTGCTCATACTCGCCGATGATCCTCATGCTGGGGCCCACCGTCTCGAATGTAAACTCATCATCCGCATTGGGGTGAAGATTCGTACATGCTGTCTTCTTTACAAGCAGTCTTTCAAGAAGGCTCGCCTTAACGGTAAAGCTCGTTCCCTTCTGCTGCTGAACGTCATCATATATCTTCTGCTCAAATTCAGTCTTAGCCATAACATAACCCCGACTAATCAAAGTATATTTATAATTATACAACACAAAAAACGCTTCGCGGGTAACATAAAACCTCCGGCTTTCACCGGAGGTCGTCTGACAAACTCTACTTACTCTCTACTAAGGAGGTAACTACTCTATGACTTTAGTATAGCGAAGCATTGCGACATCAATATGAATATTTGTGAACAAATTGTAAATACGTTATCAGTCTACCCATTCGAACACGAAATCGTCGATCCTGACCTCGTCTCCGTCCTGTATTCCCGCCTCTTTCAAGGCATCGTAAACGCCTTCCTTAACAAGCGCTCTCTGGAAATACTGAGCGGAATCATATACATCGAAGTCTGTAGTCGCGCGCAGTCTGCTTGCCCACGATCCCTCGATGACGAACATGTCGCCGTCTCTGCCGATCGTAAACTTCTGCTCCTTCTCGAACTTATAGACCTTCTTGCTGTCCTTCTCGATCTGATCGTGAATGACCGGCGGCGGCAGCTTACTTACAAGCTCCGTTACCTTATCGGTCAGCTCCTTCACGCCCTGTCTTGTCGCAGCGCTTATAACGAAGAAATCCTCGTAGCCCTGCTTTCTGACTTCCTCTTCGAACATCTCGATCTCCTCATCGAGCGCGTCGTCGCACTTATTCGCAACGACTACCTGAGGACGGGATGCGAGCTCTTCGTTAAACTCGCGAAGCTCCTTATTGATCGAATTAAAGTCATCGATCGGATCTCTGCCGTCGTGCGCGGAGACGTCAACAACGTGGATCAGAAGTCTCGTTCTCTCGATGTGTCTTAAGAAGTCGTGGCCGAGGCCTGCACCCTCATGCGCATCCTCGATAAGTCCGGGGATATCCGCGATAACGAACGACTGGTCGAAGTCCTGCACAACACCGAGCACCGGCTCGAGCGTCGTAAAAGGATAATCCGCGATCCTGGGCTTCGCACGCGTCATGACCGACAGCAGCGTCGACTTACCCGCATTCGGGTAACCTACGAGACCTACGTCAGCGATGAGCTTGAGCTCTACAAGAAGATTCTTCTCTTCGCCCGGCATACCGAGGTGAGCGAACTGCGGCGCCTGTCTTACGGAATTCGCGAAATGCATATTTCCGAGACCGCCCTTGCCGCCTACGCAGATGACCTCTTCCTGTCCGTCTTCAGTAAAGTCCGCGAGGATCTTACCTGTATCGGCGTCCTTGATGACCGTGCCTACGGGGACTGCGATCTTTAAGTCCTCGCCGCCTCTGCCGTACATCTTGCGGTTCATTCCTTTCGCGCCGTCAGGGGCTACGAACTTATGCTTGAAGCGGAACGACTGCAGCGTGGTAAGCTTGCCTGCCGCAACGAAAACAACGTCGCCGCCCTTACCGCCGTCACCGCCGTCGGGTCCGCCGTTTGTAATGTACTTCTCTGTATGGAACGAGCACATCCCGGGCCCGCCGTCGCCCGCCTTAACATATATCTTCGCGTGATCTATAAACATAAATACCTTCTTAAATCGAATAAAGAAAAATGCCTGCCGAAGATTGATTCGACAGGCAGTTAATTCAGCTTATAAGCCCAAATCAGTTAGCAGGATAAACGCTGACCTGCTTCTTTGTGGAACCGACTCTCTCGTACTTTACGAGGCCGTCGATCTTAGCATAAAGCGTATCATCGGATCCGATGCCGACGTTGTTGCCGGGATGGATCTTTGTGCCGCGCTGTCTTACAAGAATGTTGCCTGCGATAACGCTCTGTCCATCGCCCTTCTTGGCTCCAAGTCTCTTGGACTGGGACTCACGACCGTTCTTGGTGGAACCCATTCCCTTCTTATGAGCGAAGAGCTGTAAATTCATGTTAAGCATCTCTTACACCTCCTAGTGTCTCAAATTTCTTCAGTGATACTGATGTATCTGTTACCGTCTGTGTTAACCGACTGTGCGAGGGAGATAAATCCGAGAACTATAGTCTCCATTATCACCTGTGCCCTGTCAGTCGCGCCCTCATCTCTGAATCTTCCTTCCGGAATGATTATCTCGGCGCACACATTGCCGTCACCCTTATCTTCTTCGATCCTGGTACTGTACTCTGTATCAATACCGCAGATCCTCTCAAGTGCATTCGCCAGTGTATAAACCAATGTCGATGCTCCTGCGCAGATGATGTCGGATCCTGCTTGGGCGTATCCCGAATGTCCGCTTACGAACAACCCGGTTACCTTACGAGACTGATCCCTGACGACTTTGACGGTGATCATTACGTTCCGCCTTTATTAAGCGATGCCCGTAATACGTACTCTTGTATAAGGCTGTCTGTGGCCATTCTTTCTTCTGTAGCCCTTCTTAGCCTTGTACTTAAGAACAACGATCTTCTTGTTCTTGCCCTGCTTTACGACTTCGCCTGTAACCTTAGCAGCTACATCAGCGCCGGCCTTGATGCCGTTATCATCGCCTACAGCAAGAACTTCGTCGAAAGTAACTGTCTCACCGACCTCGCTTCCGAGCTTCTCTACGAAGATCTCGTCACCGACAGCAACCTTATACTGCTTGCCGCCTGTCTTAATTACTGCGTACATACTGTGTCCTCCTGTTCTTCCAGTCTCGCTGCTCCATCCGAGGCACTGCCCAAAACCCTTAAAAATCAAGGAAAAAGCGCAGATTTAAAAGCCCGTCGCATGCGGCCACCCGCGTATACTATCATCATTGTGCCGGTGTGTCAACTTTTTATTTATATATATAAGGTGTTATAATTTTTTGAGAAAATCCACAAGCAGGGGTAATACCGCATGCGTCTTTCAGACATTCTAAAATATAATGACATAGTTATCCAGTGCCACGACAACCCGGATGCCGACGCACTCGCATCGGGCTTCGCACTCTATACATACCTTAAGGATAACGGCAAGGAGCCTGTCTTCATCTACAGGGGCGTCCACCCCATCACCAAGAGCAATCTTCTGATCATGGTCGAGGAGCTTAACATTCCGGTGCAGTATGCGCCCGAATACGACCATGTTCCGGATGTTCTCCTGGTCTGCGACTGCCAGTACGGTCAGCGTAACGTCACGACGACCAAGGCGAGATACGTCGCGATCATCGACCACCATCAGGTCACGGTCGAGCTTCCGAGATTCGTGGAGATCCGAAGCAGCGTCGGATCGTGTGCGACGGTGGTCTGGGACATGTTAAGAGCCGAGAACTACGACGTCAACGAGAATAAGGACCTCGCGACCGCTCTGTACTACGGACTTTACACCGATACGAACAAGTTCAGCGAGATAAGCCACCCTCTCGACCGCGATATGATCGACTCGCTCGTAATCAACAAGAGCCTCATCACGAAGATGAGCAACTCCAACATCTCGCTCGAGGAGCTGAAGATCACGGGCAAGGCGATACTCGACTACAAATACATCGAAAACATCAGGTGCCTCGTCATCAAGACAGAGCCCTGCGACCCGAATATCTTGGGAGTCATATCCGACTTCTCGATGGAGACCGCCGAGGCCGATGTGGCTATCGCCTATTACATCAGCCCGGATGAGATCAAGTTCTCCGTAAGGTCATGCGTCAAGGAAGTCCATGCGAACGAGCTCGCAGAGTTCATCGCCAGAGGCATAGGCGGAGGCGGCGGTCATCTTCTTAAGGCCGGCGGTACGATCCGTCCGGAGAAGGTGCCCGAGAATGTTCCGGACATCATCGAAGACAGACTCCGTGAATACTACAGTCTCTACGAGGTCCTCTATGCGAAGACCGCGACGGTCGACACATCGAACATGGGAATGTTCACGAAGAAGGAACAGAAGCTCGGCGTCGTCAAGATGTCCGACGTATTCGAGGTCGGAACACCCGTCGAGATCAGAACTCTCGAGGGCGACATCAACATAACGATCGCGGACGACACATATCTCATGATCGGACTCGAGGGCGAGATCTATCCTATCTCCGAAGAGAAGCTTCAGAACAGCTACAATGCGACGGGATTTGCTTTCGTCAAGCAGTTCGAGTACGACCCGACAATAAGGAATCTGTCAAACGGAGACATCCGTCCGGTTATGCCGTATGCGAAGACAGTCATCAGTCCTCCGGGTTCCGCGAGAATATATGCGCAGCCTCTGGACCATTACATCAAGCTCTTCACCGCGTGGGACGACGAGAAGTATTACTCGGGCGTGCCGGGTGACTACATCGCGGTAAGAGAAGACGATCCTCACGATATCTACGTTATAAGCGGCAGGCTTTTCGACCAGCTTTACAAGCCGGCAGCGAAGGGCCTTTTCCTCTAATTCCGCTAATTCCTCTAAGCTTCCGCTTAAAGCCCGTAGCGAGCCCTCAGATACTCAGGCATCTCGGCATCCTCGCCGACGATGGCGTATGCCCTGTCGACCAGTTCCTGAACCGTATAGTGTCTGAAATAACCGACTTCTTCCTCTCCGGCCACCGGAGACGAAGTGCAGAAGAAACGGTCCGTCGGGATGTGGTGTCCAAAGCAGTCCGTTATAGCCGCTTCCTGATACCAGGTATCCATATTGATGACATCCGTGAGTCTGTCAAACTGAATATAGAGATAACCGTTATCCCAGTCGGGCTGGAATGTTACGGGGGACAGGTGGTTGATGTAAGAGCTTATGTCCGTCATTCCGATGACTGCCCCGGTATCGGGATCGTAACGCCCGAGCGATCCGTTGGCGTACGCTGCGACCAGAATCCTCGTACCGTCCTCTTCGTTAGTCAGGATATCGATTCCTAAGGGGTGCTTGCCTTCAGTCGAGACCGAATAGTCAACATCGCCCTGACGGTTAACGAACATGATATCACTGCCGTTAGCAACCACCACATGTTCACTCTCGACATCCGGAACGACACATATAATATCATTCGATCCTTCAGGAAGATCAACTCTGATCTCATTGCCGTTGGTCGTATCGATCATGTAATTCATATTGTGAGCGGCGACATAGATCAGATCCATGTCATCAATAAATACAGGAATAACCTGCATATCGGTGAAGAAATCGACATTAAGCGTAAACTCCTCTGTGTTCTCGGATTCGATATCATAGATTCCAAAAACCTTCTCATCTCCATCAAGGTGCAGATAGTACACCCGCCCGTTCTCAAGCGCCGTGTAGTCAGTCATATAAGAATAGTTGTCGCAGATCACAGTAGACTCTTTGGTACCGCGTTCCAGATCTATCTCGTGAAGGATCATGGAACCGTAGGAATCCGCTATGTAGAGCTTACCGTCATAAACTCCCAGAATTCTCAGTCCATAGTAGGATTCAGCGTCGTTGGTGATCTGCACCTCGTGCATGAGTTCATTTGTATTCGGGTCGATCAGCAGAAGCGTCGGCTCATCCATACCATAGAGCACCGCGAGAATATCGTCATCCATATAGTAATCCCTGCTGCCCGGTATCACGACATCTTCAACCGCTTCCCATTCCTCATCGCAAACGCCGGAATTGTAATAGATTATCTCGTTGCTGTAATCCCGGAATGTATATACGCCGTGATTGACGACGGCATCGTAAAGATCCGATGCGAACTCGTAGGTTAAGCCGATCACATCGCCTCCCATAACGAGCGAAGGCAGAGCCATTCCGCCGTTTGTCGTTATGATCAGGGGGTATCCGTTGCCGTCTCTGTCCGAGATATCGATGATGCTGTCGTTGGTTACCCAGTTGTATTCGATATTACCGTCAGCGATGTTATAGGCCGTACATGAGGCACCGTTATAGAAAGCCGCACATCCGATCGCAGGGAGCATCAGGAAACTCCTGTGAAGACTGTAGCCCGTACTCGAATGAGGAGCACTCCATATAAGGTCTAAGTTGGAGGGATCGTAACAGTATATCTCCGTCTCGTTCTCGGTCAGGTAATATGTGCTATTGAGAACCGATGACTCATCCCCGTTAAATACATAAGCGGAGACCAGATAATGGTCATCATCATACCAGCCGGAGTTAGAGACATAAAGCTCAAGATCATCCGATACCTGCATCGTCCTGCTTCCAAGATCGTACATTACGACATAGGAACTCTCGAATCCGTTGTAGATGATCAGAGAGGCCTTTGTTCCGTCGGGAGACAGATCAAATTTTGAATAATACATCATGGTTCCGTCTATCTCGCAAGTTACATCGTATTCCTCTAATATCTCGCCGCTCTCAGTATCGATGATCCACAGGTACTTCGATCCGCAGCACACCGCTATCCTGCCTTCTTCGACGACCTGTATGTCCGAATTAATGAATGTCATAATATCGTCACGCGCGGTCGAATACAAAGTCCAGAGATTCTCACCCGTATCGGAATCGTAGGCAGAGAGCTCGCCGGATGAGTAGACCAGGAACTTATCTCCATCAACAAACCTTATCTCGCCGTTAAGAGCATCGCTGTTAATGACAGTGAACAGGTTCTCGTGACTCTCGGTATCCCACACCATGATGTCACCCAGCGTATCCATCGACGCCATTCTCGTTCCGTCTTCATTCACAGCGACCTGTACGACGTAACCGCTCGTGGTATAGTTCCAGACAGGACCGACATTGGATCCGTGCTGAGTAACATAGGCATTGGTCGCAGTCGCAAGTGCCGCCATGGCCTCACCCGTTACGGCACCTTCATCATTGAGGTCCTCCGGGAGTGCCGCGAGCGCGAGGTGAATCGCATCCAGCCTGTGGTCATCCTCAAGGAGCATATCGGACTGTATCGCGAGGTAACGGTTCTGATCAATAAGGGACTGGCGCAGCGCCTGATCGACCTTCAGCTTGCTTCTGTACATGTACCCGCCGAAAACGATCGCCGCCGCTGCAATAACAGCACTTACGGCGATGATCTGCTTTGTCCTGTACGCTCTCTGTCTTCTTACGAGTTCATCATATGAACAGCCGAGCAAAGCGGCCGCAAGCCTCGGGATCTCTTCCTTCTTCGCCTTGTTGAAGGGCATTCTGTAATCGCATGACAGAGGCTCGATATTGACCTTGATCGTGCGCTCGGTGCCGTCCTCATCCTTTACGACTCTGTCGTCCTGCTGGAGAATCTTCGGGATAACCTCGGTGGGTTCTCCGTCCGCGAGAACAGTCAGTATCTTATTCTTGCTGTGGTTCTTAAGGAAGAAGTTGATCTCGCGCTCGACCCAGATGGATTCGCATGTGTTGTGCGAGCAGATGACGATGAGGTAGTCCGCCTTTTCGAGGGCGTTGCTTATCGTGTCCGTGAGGTCGCTCGTGATCGGCAGCTCATCCTTGTCGCGGAAGATACGCTCGATCCTTTTCTTGCCCGTCTTCTTCTTGATCGCACCCGGCACGATGAAGTGCTCGAGAGAACGCTGTACGTGCTCGGCAACCTTCGAATCGAGCTCAGCGTGTCTGTACGAGATAAACGCGTTGTAGAAATCTATCATAGTCCCTTCTCCTTATACTTAAAGCGCTGCCGCAAGTACCAAAGCGAAAACGATACCATGGAGCACGCCCGGCACCATGGATCTGTCCGTGTGTCTTACAAGAGGGATAACCGCGAGGTAAGGAATGCCCGTCGCACAAAGTCCCGCGAGACCCGCATAGAATACGCCCGTGTTGCCCGGGATAAGACCGAACAGCACAGCCGCCGCGCAGGGGATGAACATCAGCGCGAAGATGAGTCTGTTGCCGAAGCAGTTCTTCGCACCCTCCCCTGCCGTCGATGATTTACGTGAAGCATAGATAAGTCCCGTCGCAAGCACGGCGTCGACGATAAACATCAATACGATGAAGCCCGACGACATGCCGGCGTCGTTTATAAAGTGCACCTTAAGATCCGCCGCGAGCGAGATAATGAGCATCGTGAAAAGACCGATGATAACCGCGAGGAACACCGCCGGGATGAATGTCTTCTTCGAAGGGATGAACTTGCCGTCCTTTGTCGTGATCCATGTGAAGTTGATGATGAACAGGCACAGCATAAACACCTCGGGCAGCAGCACCTGGATCATCGGCATCGCACCCAGTAGCATGTGGCTGAATGTCGTCGCGATGACACCTATCGCCACCGCGATCGAGATGCCTCCGATAACTCCGAAGACCCACTTCGACACGGGTGCTTTCTTGGGGTCACTGCCCGTCTGCGACAGACCCATATTCGACAGATAAAGAAGGACCGCCACTGCAGCAAAAGCCGTCGCGAGCCATGCGAGTACGAACCACGCATTGATCCTTCCGAACGATGTCTCTCTTGTGGATTCATCGATGTAAGTAACACTCAAGTAGCCCGCGAATTCGTTCTGGAACAGCGGAGAGAAAAACAACTTGCTCGCGTCGTTTACCGTGAAGCAGCTTAACGACAGCATGCGGTTCTGGGCGTTGTTGAAGTAGACCTTCGATGCGAACAGACCGCCTCTTTTGACAGGTGTGCCGAAGAGCGTGTCGTCGCCCGATATTCTCTCGTAGATTCTTCTGGCGTCCTTCATCCCTGCGACATTATCCGCGTTGTCACGACCTGCGAAGATCGCGACGTCGCACACGGGATCGAGACTCGACAGTCCTGTCAGGAAATCCTCGTTATATTCGGGACAGATCAGCACGAAACCTATAACATGCGGATCGTTCTTGTATTCGTTGATTACGTAAGCCGCATCCTCACCGACGCCGACGACTACGATGTCGCTCGCGTCAGGAAGGTCGTTGCCGTAGTTCAGAAGCTCATACTCGAAGCCCGCCGCGTGCATCGTGTTCGTGAAAGACAGTGACGGGAAATTGCCCTGATCTCCATAGATCGCGAGCACCGGATTCTTCGTACTCTTGCCCGCTCCGGGGACGAGACAGAGAATGATAAGAGTGATAAGCGAGACCGCCATCATTATGAGGCTGATCTCGACTATCGGAGCTCTGCGTCGCGGCTGCTGCTTACTTGTTTGACTCATTACTTACCCTCGGGGCACAACTCGTTGCCGAGCTCTCTTATGTCTTCGGGTCCTAAGATGAGGATCATGTCGCCCTCTTGAACAAGCTCGTCGATGCGCTTCTTAAGATCTTCCTTGTCTGCGAAGAACTCTGCGTTACCTCCGCGCTTGTTGATCTCGTCTGCGATATTCTTACTCGATACCATGCCTTCGTGAATTACCTCACGGTCCGTGAAGATCTCAGAGAACAGGATCTTCTTACACGGCAGCAGACTCGTTACATACTCTTCGAAAAGCGCGTCTACCCTGTTAAAAGTCAGCGGCTGGAAAACAACCAGCAGATTGTTATGAGGCATGTGCATCGCAGCGTCGATAGTGACTCTTGCCGCAGTCGGATGATGTGCATAATCGACTACAACTTCCGCACCCTTATATGTGCCCTTGATAGTGAATCTTCCGTCAGCGCCTCCGAACTCATTAAGCGCCTTGATGATCGATTCGGCTGATGCGCCGTTAAGGTACGCGCAGGCTGATGCGATGAGCGCGTTGCTGATGTTGTGAGCGCCGGGAACTCGAAGCTGAACTCTTCCTATGTTCTCTCCCATAGCGATGAGGTCGAATCCCGGAAGTCCCTCTGTGTATGTGATGTTCTCAGCCTTGAAGTCAGCGTCGGAACCGTCAGCCGCGCATGTGATAACGCGGAGTTTTTTCTGTGCTCTCTTGATCGCTTCTTTGATGTTATTGTCAGTGCCGGTAACAACGAGGTTGCCGCCGTCGTCAATCTTATTAATGAACTCTGCGAATACATCGATTACATCATCCAATGTCGGATAGCAGTCGACGTGATCGTGATCGATGTTCGTGATAGCCGCTGTAGTTGATCTGAACTCGAGGAACGAGCGCTTGAACTCGCATGCCTCGGATACAAGAAGATCTCTGCCTCCGCCCTGTCTTACGGTCGAGCCTCCGATGCCGTCGAACGGAGCACCGAGGTGGATCGTCGGATCGACGCCCTCCTCGATGAGCATCATGGAGGTCATCGAAGTTGTTGTCGTCTTGCCGTGTGTTCCGGAGATATTGATAACGTTCTTGTATGAATTCGTGATGATGCCGAGGAACTCGGATCTGTCGAAGACTGTGATGTTCTTCTCGATCGCCCTCGCGAGCTCCTTATTATGCGGAAGCACCGCCGCAGTCTTAACGATATAGTCAGGCTCGAACTCATCAATGTTCTTTGCCTCCTGACAGTTATAGATCGTAATCCCCTGATGCGCGAGTCCTTCAGTCCTCTCAGACGGGTGATTGTCCGAGCCTCCGACCTTAAAGCCGTAGCCTCTCGCAAGCAGCGCCAGTCCGCTCATCGATATCCCGCCGATACCCACAAAATATATCTTCGCGTTACTCTTAAGCTCATCAAGCCTGATGTTAGTCATAATAAGCACTCCTAAGCAAATTCACTCGGAGACTATTATATATTATTTTAAATTAAAGCGCATCCGTGGGCGTGATCTGTGCACCTTTTTGGATATCCTCGAAAAAAGTGCAACAAAAGCCGAATAAAATTGCACCAAACTTCAAGAAATGAGATTTGGTGCAATAATTGCTGATATTTTTGCACTTAATTTGGAAATACGGCTTTAGGTGCAATTATTTTGGTCAATCTTTGCACCAAATCAAGAGAATTCAAAAAAGGTGCGGATTACCCCGCCTCGGGAGCCGGGGATTTATCCGAATACAGAATCTTAAGGAATATCGGTGTCAGGATCGACGATACGACGATCAGGAAGATGACCGATGTGAAATATGCGCCGCTTAAGGCGCCGACTGACAAGGCTCTCTGGGCAACGATCAGGGCGACCTCGCCTCTGGTCATCATTCCGATTCCGATCTTCAGAGTATCGCGGCCCTTGAACCCGCATAGTCTGGAGGCCAGTCCGCAGCCGATGATCTTGGACAGAAGGCCCACGAGAACAAAGCATACGGAGAACAGAAGGATCGACGTATCGACGGACTTGATATCAGTCTGAAGTCCGATGGATGCGAAGAACACAGGTCCGAAGATCATATATGAATTGATGTCCATCTTACGGGAGATGTAAGTCGAATCATCCAATGAACTTAATATAACGCCTGCGACATAAGCACCTGTGATATCCGCGACACCGAAATACCTCTGGGCGCAGTATGACATGATGAAGCAGAGCGCGAGTCCGATGATCGGGATTCGGCGGGTGTGCGGCCACTTCTTATCGACGATCTTGAATACACGGTAGAATGCATAACCGAAGACCAGGCTGATCAGGAAGAACAGTCCGCTCATCAAGAATGTACGGCTTATATCCTGTGACGGGTCCTTCATTCCGATAACGATGGTCAATACAAGGATGCCGATGACATCATCGATGATCGCTGCAGACACGATCGTCGTTCCGACGAATTCGCTGATCTTCCCCAATTCCTTCAATGTCTGAACCGTAATAGAAACCGACGTCGCGGTCAGTATCAGTCCGACGAACAATGCCTTATAGAATTCCTCATCCCCGAACGGCGCGAACCCGTAGAAACTCATGTACAGCAAGGTTCCCATTACAAGAGGAACGAACACTCCGGCGCATGCTATGAAGAGCGCCTTGAATCCGGTCTTACGAAGGTCTGATATTCGGGTCTCGAGACCTGCGGTGAACATGAGGAGCATGACGCCGATCTCAGCCATATAGCCAAGGAAATCCGAATAGCCGACGAGACCAAGAAGCGACGGTCCGACAATAAGTCCGGCGACTATCTCACCTACGACCTGCGGGGCCTTCAGCTTACGGGCTGCGAGACCGAAGAACTTTGCCGCGATTATGATTATCGCGAGCGACCTAAAAACTTCATACTTCTCCACTTATAACACCTGCCTTCAGAATGTGATGGGACCTACGACTGCTTCCGTGTAGCTTATGAGATCTGAAGGCTTGAGCTTCAGCTGAACGCCTCTTACTCCGGCACTTACATGGACCACATCCACGAGCTCTATCATCTCATCGATAAATGTCCGGTACTTCTTCTTCATGCCGATCGGGGAACATCCGCCTCTTATGTATCCCGTGACTTTGAGAAGGTCCTTCACGTGAATGAGCTCCACACGCTTCACGCCTGCGAGGACTGCCGCCTTCTTGAGGTCGAGTTCATCGTCGACCGAGAGACAGAACACGAGATATTCACCTGCATCGGTAACTGCTGTCAGGGTCTTAAAGACCTGCTCATAAGGTATGCCGAAAAACTCCGCGACATGATGTCCGTCGAGATCATTCTCGTCGTATTCGTACTCCATCGCTTCGTAAGGGATCTTGTCCTTGTCGAGCATGCGCATCGCGTTTGTCTTCTTCATACCTGCCATAACCTAATCTACTATATAGCATCGCGCAGATTATTCAATTCTGAAGTGATGATATAATTAAACAAAATTAATACGAAGAGGTCCCCCATGCTTAGTAAAAACTATCCGCCCCACGACATCAACAAGGTCTTCGACATGTTCGAGGAGACGATCAACCGGGGCGGAGTCGCGGACAAGACGGGCGCTGAGCTGACGCTTATTAATAAGCTTTTCGCGCATATGCCCCCGGAAGCATCCGAGTACGCGATGATGATGCTCCACGGCACACCCGCTTCCGAGCTTCCTAAGCAGGCGCAGGATGTTATGCCTTTGTATGTGCGTTTCTTAAACCTTGCCGAGTACCTCGAAAAGGTGGATGCGCTTCGTGAATTGCCGCAGAACCCCACGACAGAGGACATCATGGCGCGCCACAAGATGATGGATTCGCTCGAGGAGCATGAGAAGCCGTTCGGCGAGCCTTTGCTTGGCTTTAAGTTTAATGAGGAGACGAACGAGACCGAGGAAGCGGCTGAGCAGGAACAGGAAGAAGGTTCTTCCGCGCTTCACCTTATGAATAACTGCGCGCCCGTGTTCCCGTGTCTCGACCCGCTCAAGACTTCGCTGTTCTACGAGAAGAACCTGGGCTTCAAGGCGGCGCACCTCGACGACGAGAAGATGCCGCACATAAGACTTACAAGAGATAATATCGTGATTGCTCTCGTGGAGAGCCCCGTGAGGATCGCTTCGCCTTGCCTGTATGAGCTCATAATCTACGTTACCGAGCCGATGCTTCTGTATCACGAGCTCAAGGCCGCGGGCGTGAAGATCATTGAAGAGCTGCCCGAAGCGAAAGAATCCGAGAAAGCGGATTCGAACCGCCAGTTCGTTATCGAGGACTGCGACGGAAGACGCATCTGCATCTCGCAGTCAGTCGAGATCGTCTAAGTCTTCTTTAAAATTCCAGAAAATCGCCCTCGAAAACGAAAAATTATGGAACGGTTATATGGAATTTTCCCTCTTAACTTCCGCTGTCGACTTCTCGAGAGTCGGTCTGTCCATGACCGCGAGGCGGCCGCACTTATTGCACGTCATCTTGCACTCGGCGCCGACTCTCGTGAGCGTCCATTCGAAGCTCCCGCAGGGGTGCTTTTTCTTCATTCGGACTACGTCACCGACCTCATATTTGTACAGAAAAAACTTACCCGGCATGAACTTCTCCTCCTAACTTTATTCCAAATGTGACCCGGTCATTATTTCCGAAGTCTTTCAGCGATTTAACAATGTTAAACCCTTGTGCCATAAGGGTTTGCGCGACTCCTTCCGCCTGATCATAACTGTGCTCGACGGCGAGCATCCCGCCCCGCCTGAGACATTTATGGGACAGTTTACAGATGGGCAGATAGAAGTCCAAGCCGTCCTCACCGCCCGCCAAAGCGAGGTGAGGTTCATGGTCTTTGACCTCTTTATCAAGAGCCTTCATATCGACCGAATTGATGTACGGTGGGTTCGCCGTGATGACATCAAATGAGCCCAGATCCTCCGGCAAATCTTCTGAGAGCACATCCAGTTTGATCGCTTTTACTGCCGACTTATCAGCCGCCTGACTCTCTATATTCTCGCGCGCGACGGCAAGAGCATCATCCGATATATCTGCTAAGACCGCCTGCGCGCGGATCCCTTTAGCAAGCAAAGAGTTCAGCACGGATATTCCCACGCAGCCCGTTCCCGTACACAGATCCAGAATACGGGGGCTTGTGAGCGGTTCAGCTGACTCGGGCACGAGGTTTACGTCGCCCGCGGCAAGATCAAGAGCTCCCAGAAAGCGCAGTGCGGTCTCCACGAGAAGCTCCGTGTCGGCGCGCGGGATCAGAACCGAAGGCGTGACCTTGTACTCCTCGCGGTAGAAAGGCTGGCGACCGACTATGTACGCGACAGGGACACCCGCAGCGCGCTTCATCACAGCCTCGTCGAACGCTTTCCCGTCCTCGCCAAACTCCGTGAATAAAACGCCTATATCAAAACGGGCATCTTCGTGATCGATGCCCGCTTCGGTTAGTACTTCGATTGCTTTGTTGATGTTACCAGACATCTTCGTCCGCGTTCTCGGGGATTACAGCCTGCATAGCCGCGATCGCGACCTCGATGATCGGAGCGTCCGGCTCGCCTGTCGTGAACTTCTGAAGCCACAGTCCGGGTTTGCTTAAGCCGCGGCACACAGCGTTGTTGCCTCTGCCGACCGCTCTTAAGATCTCGAAAGAGATACCGCAGATAACGGGGATCAGAAGGATACGGATAAGTGCGTTGACGAGGAACTGACCGTCGCCTACGAGGATACCCGCTATCGTGTAGATAAGGATCGAGATCGCAAGTACGAGGAACATGAAAGATGTTCCGCACCTCGGGTGGAATCTCGAATACTTCTTGATATTCTCTACCGTCAAAGGCTCGCCTGCCTCATAGCACGCGATGGTCTTGTGCTCGGCGCCGTGATAACGCCATACGCGGTCGATGCCTTCGATCTTGGATGCGAACTTCAGGTAAAGGAAGAAGATGATCATACGAAGAACACCTTCGCCAAGGTTAAGCACTACGGACATCCAGGTGGTGTCTGCAAGCGCGCTGCCCATGATCTTGGTCGCAAGGAAAACGATGAGCCACGGAAGGAGGATAAAAAGTCCGACCGACAGCAGGATTCCGAGGATCGCCGACAGCGTAACCATTACGTTATAGTGCTTGGTAAGATACTGATCGAGTGCGGAAGGCTGCTTCTTCTCTTCCCCCTCTTCCTCGGGAGCGCCCTGCTCGGAGATATCCGCGGACTTCATCAAAGCATCTGTGCCCATAACGAGCATCTTATAGAATCTGATACAGCCTCTTATGAAAGGAACCTTCTCGTAGAAAGTAACTCTCTCACTCTGCGTGATCTCTTCAACATGGATGGTGCCGTCACCCTTACGTACAGCTATGCATGTGCGCTTGGGGCCGACCATCATGATGCCTTCGATCAGAGCCTGACCGCCGATGGTGGTCTTCTTGATCTCGGGCTTGGTATCTGTTGTAATCTGTGTTTTGTTTTCTGTTTCTGACATGTCTTATATTGTAAAAAAGAACTGCCTTGGTTTCAAGGCAGTTCTTACTCGGGTCAATCTTATTAAGCTCTTCCCATTCTCTTGTTGAACTTGTCGATTCTTCCGCCTGTATCTACAAGCTTCTGCTTGCCTGTGTAGAACGGATGGCAGTTAGAGCAAATATCGACGTTGATCTCAGGCTTTGTAGAGATAGCTTCGAATGTAGCTCCGCATGCACACTTGACGACAGCGTTGTACGTCTTAGGATGGATGTCAGTCTTCATTTCTTCACCTCATAATCAAAGACACGGTGCGTACTTAACGCACGTATACCGTATCGGATTTCATGTAACCGCGTAATAATACATTGTTTATCCGCGGTTGTCAAGGCAGTTTACATCACGACATCATGTCTGCGATAGACTGTGCAGCACCTGTAGCCATACCGATGGCAGCGAGTACTACAAAGATAACAAACAAGAGGATCACGTAGCAGAACTTGGACCTTGCGAAGTTCTTTACGTTGATGTTGCCGGAGCCTCCGAAAGCGAATACGAGAAGGATGATAAATCCGATTACCGGGATTCCGAACAGAAGCTCGTAACCGAAATATTCCCACATGCTGATCGGCTTGTACTCGCTGGGTACGTTGTTGTCACTCATAATAATACCCCCTAAAGTTAAATATCTTTGATTATACTACCACATCTTTTGTCAGTCGACAGAGAAAGACTTCTGTGCAGACAGAACGAAAGTAGCATTATCGGGAGTACGCTTGAGGAAGTTAAGCACAGCCTCGGTACCTGCGATCGTATCGACGTCGGCGATAGCTTTTCGAGTGAGCCAGACGGACGAGAGCTGCTCTTCTGTAAGGAGAAGGTCCTCGCGGCGCGTACCGGACTTGTCGACTGCGATAGCCGGGTACACACGTCTGTCAGCAAGCTTTCTGTCGAGCACGACTTCCATGTTACCCGTGCCCTTGAACTCCTCGAAAATAACTTCGTCCATCCTCGAACCCGTCTCGATGAGTGCGGATGCGATGATCGTGAGCGAGCCGCCGAACTCGATGTTACGGGCAGCACCGAAGAAGCGCTTAGGTCCGTAGAGGGAGCCCGGATCGAGACCGCCGGAGAGAGTTCTGCCGGTAGGGTTGATAGTAAGGTTATAAGCACGCGCAAGTCTTGTCATGGAGTCGAGGAGGATAACTACATCCTGTCCGAGCTCAACAAGTCTCATAGCTCTTTCAAGAACCAACTCGGTAACACGAACGTGGTTCTCGGGACGCTTGTCGAAAGTGGAATAAACAACCTCCCCCTTGATGGAGCGCTGCATGTCCGTAACTTCCTCAGGACGCTCGTCGATGAGAAGAACGATAACCTTGCACTCGGGGTTGTTGGTAGTGATCGCGTTCGCGACCTTCTTGAGAAGGACAGTCTTACCTGCCTTCGGGGGAGATACGATCATACCTCTCTGTCCCTTACCTATCGGGCAGAACAGATCGATGATACGGCACGAAAGATCTTCCTTATTAGTCTCGAGCTTCAGTCTGCTGTCAGGATAGATGGCAGTTAAGTTCTCGAATCTCGGGCGCTTTCTTGTGATCTCATAATCGGAATCCTCGGGGATCTCGATGTCATTTACTGCGAGCACCTTACGAAGCGGAGCGTAACGGTCCTTGCCTCTCGGAGCTACTGCAAGACCTTTGATCTTGTCGCCCTTACGAAGTCCGAGTCTTCTTATGACCTGACCCGGAACGTATGCGTCTTCCTCGCCGGGAAGGTAATTGTTCTTGTGGATAAAACCGTTGAAATCATTCTTATTGTCGCCCGACCCGATCTCGAGGATACCCTCGATCTCAATGTACTGGACTTCAGGCTGCTGGGGCTTCTCTTCAGCCGCTGCTTCCGCCTGCTCTTCTGCCACCTTCTCTTCGGGACTGATCTCAACTTCGTGAGCTTTTGTCTCAGGTCCGAAAGCGATCCTTCTCTTCTGTCTGCCTCTCTTCTCAGGCTTCTTGGAAGTCTCCTTCTGTGCGTCTGCAGCAGCGGATTCTTCTTTCTTTTCTTCAGCCTGAGCGGAAGCTTCTGCTGTTGCTTCTTCAGCCGCAGCAGTTGCTTCAGGTGCAGCCTCTTCTATAGTGATCTGCTCGGGAGCTGATTCCTCTTCCTTCTTCTTGGGCTTCCTGCCGCGCTTCTTGGGTGCGGGCTTCTCTCCAGAAGAGGCATCCTTTTCTTCAGCCTTCTCCTCAGACTTTTCTTCGACTTTTTCCTCAGTCTTTTTCTTTCTGGGAGCGCGCTTCTTAGCGGCGGGCTTCTCTTCCTTCTGCGATGCTTTGGGAGCTTCTTCTGTCTTCTCTGCGACAGGTGCGGGAGCTTCTTCCTTAGCGGGAGCCGCTGCCTTCTCCATTACATCCTGAACTTCTCTTACGGACATTCTTGTGATGGATGCAATGAGTTCTTCTCTTGATTTTGTCTTCGCCACGGAAGGTGTGTAATCGCCGAACTGCGCGGCAATTGCTTCAAGGTCTTCCTTTGACTTTGACATCAAAGCGTCTAATTCTGACATGTATACCTCATTAATTGTGTTGTTGAAAAACGATCTTAAATTCTTTCTAACATTAAGTCGGGAATTCGTAAGGTTCTGTCAACCTTGCGCAAATATTATCATTAGATATAATTAACGTCAATATGAAGTTGGTTAAGTTAACACACGAACAGATCATAAGAAGAGTCGTTGTTTTTGGGGTGCTCGCGGCACTCATCTGCCCCGGTCTTTACAACAAGCTGAAGGTCGTAAATTACACCCTCGAATCAGATAAGATTTCTTCGCCCGTACGCATCGCTTTGGTGACGGATCTTCACTCATGTAAGTACGGCGATCACGAGTCGGAACTGATCGCTGCGATCGATGATCAGGACCCCGATGTGATCCTTCTCGGCGGCGATATTTTTGATGATAAATTACCTAATGATAATACGGTGGATTTCTTAAGCGGCATAGCAGGCCGTTACCCTGTTTATTACGTTACCGGCAACCACGAATTCTGGGGCGGCGTCGATCAGTATGATGTGCAGATGTCGATACTTGATGACCTTAATATCCCGCGTCTTCAGGGTGATGTGTTATCGCTTAATATCAACGGCAATTCGATAGGTCTTGTCGGTGTCGACGATTATGATTCGCATCTTGTTGATTCGGAACTGATCCTCGAGAATCAGTTCGTCGATGCTTACTTAAATCTCGATGCATCTTCGTACAACATTATCCTGTCTCACAGACCCGAGTATTTCGATACATATACCGCGCAGGATTACGACCTCGCATTGTGCGGTCACGCACACGGCGGTCAGTGGAGAATTCCGGGAATCCTTAACGGTCTGTACGCACCGAACCAGGGACTGTTCCCGAAGTACGCCGGCGGTCTCTATGAAGAGGACGGCACCACCATGATCGTCTCCCGCGGTCTTGCCCGCGAATCAACAATGATCCCGCGTCTTTACAACCGCCCCGAGCTGGTCATCATTGATCTGATTTAACTTTGTCGTTTTTTGTCGAAAATTGTCGTCATTTCGTAGTTACATTTCATCTTCCAACACACTAATCTTTTAGTACTACGAATGAGGAGATTCTGCTCATTGATACTTGATAGCGTTCGTGCTATCATCATCACAAGCAGAGATATAGATGAAATGTACAATATCATATTCTATTCAACTGCTGACGGAACTTCGGAATTGAGAGATTTCTTGATCAACTTGAGGAAGAAATCTTTAACAAACAAAGACGCGCGAATACAACACAAACAGATCGCCCAGTACATAGAAGAAGATATATGGGAATTACGACCGGGGAACAACCGCGTTTTGTTCTTCTATCACAAGGATGACACTTACGTTCTCCTGCACTTGTTTCGTAAGCGCACCCAAAAGACGCCTCGAAGCGAAATCGAGAAAGCCAAACGCGAACGTAATGACTGGTTGACAAGGGAGGGTTAAAAAGATGAATACATGGAAAGAATATAAAGAAGACACTCGAAAGAATTATCCTGAAATAGGCAGAGATCTCGATGAGGTTGAAGCCGCTTCCAAAATCATCGGCATCATCATTGAGAGACGTCATGACATGGAGCTTTCCCAACGGGATCTTGCAGCCAGGTGCGGAGTTCCTCAATCATCAATCGCAAGAATAGAGTCCGGCCAGTGCACACCAAACCTCAGTACACTGCTGAAGATCATGAACCAGCTCGGACTCGCTCTTGAAATTAAACCGATATAGATTCCTATCCGACATATCATCGGAGCAACACTTTCAATGGCAATGGCAGTTACAGCCGTTCCCGCAATGACATCACTCGCATGTGAGAACGCACCTCAAGGCTCACGCGATCTGATCTGATAACCTGAACAATAAAACATAAGAACAAAAACAGGGTTGTCACTTAAGACACCCTGTTTGATTAACTGAATAAAAATAAGAATTACTTCTTGATCAGCTTGATGATAAAGATAACAATGCAGGAACCGATGACGCCGCCGATAATATTGATGCTGATAAATATTTATAGAAATCTATCTAACCAATATCACTGATCACCGAGAGCAGCGAACTTATCCATCATGTCGAGAGCCTTACCTGTACCGATAGCTACGCAGGAGATAGGATCCTGTGCGATATAAACATCGATACCGATCTTTGTCGCGAGCATACGGTCGAGACCGTAAAGAAGTGCTCCTCCTCCCGTCATAACGATACCTCTCTGTGAGATATCAGCCATAAGTTCCGGAGGTGTCTTCTCGAGCACTACGTGTACTGCTTCGAAGATGGAAGATACAGGCTCTTCCAAAGCCTCGAGCATCTCAGTAGAAGATACTGTAACTGCAGCAGGAAGACCTGTGATAAGGTTACGTCCTCTTACATCCAATGTGAGCTCTTCATCACGGGGATAAGCGCAGCCGATCTGGATCTTAAGCATCTCAGCTGTCTTCTCACCGATGAGGATATTATGCTTACGTCTTACATGCTTGATGATAGCTTCGTCGAACTTGTCGCCTGCGACCTTCAGTGATGCATCTACTACAGGCTCGCACAAAGAAATAACAGAAATATCCGTCGTACCGCCTCCGATATCAACAACCATTGAACCTGAAGCCTTAGTAATATCGATACCGGCTCCGATGGCAGCTGCGATAGGCTCGCGGATAAGGAATACGTCCTTGGCACCTGCGTGACGGCAGGCATTCTCAACAGCCTGCTGCTCAACCGGTGTGATAACCGAGGGAACACAGACTACGATAGTAGGCTTGAAGTAAGTTGCACGAAGTCCCGTACACACACGGCCGATGAAAGCCTTGAGCATAACTTCAGTAGCACGGAAGTCGGAGATAACACCCTCACGAAGAGGACGGATAGCCTCTACTACGCCCGGTGTACGACCAAGCATCAAAGAAGCACTTTCACCTACTGCGAGAACACGGCCTGTCTTATTATTAACTGCGACTACCGACGGTTCCTTAAGAACTACACCCTTGCCGCGAACATAAATCAAAACGCTGCTGGTACCGAGATCGATACCGATTTCCATTCCTAAACCCATTATAAATACCTCGTATATATCGAAAACACCGCATAAAACGGTGTATTAACCTAATAAAGCATTTTAATAATACAGATAGTTCACTTTTAAATCAACAATTCGGGTCCCGTCATATGTTTCAAATACATGTCATTCGTGATAGAATTGCTTGTTAATAAATAATAAGAGGTAAATAATATGTCTTATTCAGTAGAAACAGACCGTAAGTGGCAAAAGAAGTGGGAAGAGACCGGACTTTACAAGTTCGATCCGAATAAGGAAGGCAAGAAGCTTTACTGCCTTGAGATGTTCTCATATCCTTCCGGTGCCAACCTTCACCTCGGCCACTGGTACAACTATTCACTGACAGACTCCTGGTCAAGATTCAAGCGTATGCAGGGCTATAACGTTTTCCACCCGATGGGCTTTGACTCATTTGGTCTTCCTGCCGAGAACTACGCTATCAAGACAGGTATTCACCCCAAGGATTCGACATTAAAGAACATCGACACCATGGAGAAGCAGCTGCAGGCCATGGGTACTACTGTCGACTGGTCATATGAAGTTAAGACATGCGAGCCCGAGTACTACAAGTGGAACCAGTGGTTCTTCTTAAAGCTGTACGAGAGAGGCCTCGCATACAGAAAGAACGCACCCGTAAACTGGTGTCCTTCTTGTAAGACCGTTCTTGCCAACGAGCAGGTAGTCGACGGCGAGTGCGAGCGCTGCCACTCCGAGGTAGAGCACAAGAACATGACACAGTGGTTCTTCAAGATCACCGACTACGCTCAGGAATTGCTCGACGATCTTCCGAAGCTCGACTGGCCCGAGAAGACAAAGAAGCTTCAGACAAACTGGATCGGAAGATCACAGGGCGCTCAGGTTGCTCTCTATGTCGAAAAGGACGGACAGCGCCTCAAGAACGAAGACGGCACTGACATGAAGCTCGAAGTTTTCACAACACGTGTAGATACGTTCATGGGTGTTACATATGTTGTTATCGCACCTGAATCAGAATTGTGCGACAAGCTTACGACAGACGAGTGCCGCGACGCTATTGAAGAGTACAAGAAGGCTACTTCCAAGGTAACCGAAATCGACCGTATGTCCACAACAAGAGAGAAGACAGGTGTCTTCACGGGCGCATATGCCATCCACCCTCTTAACGGCCGCAAGGTTCCGATCTGGGCTGCAGATTATGTTGTAGCAGGTTACGGTACGGGCGTCGTAATGGCAGTACCTTCACACGATGACAGAGACTTCGATTTCGCACATAAGTACGGACTCGATATCATCCGCGTAGTACAGTCCGAGAAGGGTGTCGACGACGAGCTTCCCTACTGCGAGAAGAAGGGTTACCTCGTTAACTCCGATCAGTTCGACGGCATGGAGATGCACGAGGCTCAGAAGGCTATCGTTGAAGAACTTTCCAAGATCGGCATGGGCGAGTGGAAGGTCAACTACAGACTCCGTGACTGGCTCATCTCAAGACAGCGTTACTGGGGTACACCTATCCCGATGATCCACTGCCCTTCATGCGGTGTCGTACCCGTTCCCGAGAAGGAACTTCCGGTACTCCTCCCTTACGATGTTGAGTTCACACCTGACGGTGAGTCCCCTCTTGCAAAGTGCGATTCTTTCATGAACTGCAAGTGCCCGAAGTGCGGCGGCGATGCAAGAAGAGATCCCGACACGATGGATACTTTCGTTGACTCTTCCTGGTATCAGTTCAGATATCCGGATAACCATAATTCCGATGCGATGTTCTCATCCGACATCATCAACAAGATCTGCCCTGTAGACAAGTACGTCGGCGGCGCAGAGCACGCATGCATGCACCTTCTGTATGCAAGATTCTTCACGAAGGCTATGCGTGACATGGGTCTTGTAAATTTCGACGAGCCTTTCACAAGCCTCGTTCACCAGGGTACGATCCTCGGACCCGACGGACAGAAGATGAGTAAGTCCAAGGGCAACACAGTCGCACCTGACGACTACATCTTAAAGTACGGCTCCGACGTATTCAGAACATACCTCGGATTCGGCTTCGCTTACATCGAGGGCGGTCCCTGGTCCGACAAGGGTCTGCAGGCTATCCTCAAGTTCATCCGCCGTATCGAGAATGCTGCTTCCGAGGCTGCTTCCGCGCCTTCCGCAGACATCTCCGGCATCACGATGGGCGAGGCTGAGAAGGAATTGAACTACGCATTGAACTACACGATCAAGAGCGCTACTGCAGACATCGACAGATTCCAGTTCAACACTTCCATCGCACGTATGATGGAGCTTCTGAATGCGATCTCTAAGTACAGCCAGAACCCGAACAAGATCCCCGAGTTCTACCGCTATGCTGTAGAGAAGCTAATCCTCATCCTCTCACCTTTCGCTCCCCACTTCTGCGAGGAGACATGGTGTGAGACATTCGGCAACGAGTACTCGATCTTCAATCAGGAGTGGCCCGCTTACGACGAGTCAGCTCTCGTTAAGGATTCCGTACAGATCGCAGTTCAGCTGAACGGTAAGATCATCTTCAGAGAGGATGTTCCTTCTGAGGCTGAGCAGCCTGAAGTAGAAGAGCTCATCAAGAACGACGAGAGATTCATAAATGCACTCGCAGGAAGATCGATCGTTAAGTTCATCTACGTTAAGGGCAGGATCGCGAACATCGTAGTTAAGTAATAATTACACAAGGAGAAATACTATGGCAAAGGATAACAGGGATCAGCAGCTGGATCAGTTATTAAGTGGCGTTTCCGGATTATGCGCAAGCAAAGACGACTGTACCGGTTGTCCTTTCCATGGCTCCGAGTGTTTCTTCGGTGAGCCTAAGCCGGCCACATGGTTCGGCGGTGACACCAAGCCTTCTGAGGTAAAGTCTGAAACCAAGACTGAAGTTAAGCCCGAGATCAAAGAAGAGCCCAAACCTGCCGAGAAAAAAGCAGCACCTGTGCACGCGACGCCCGAGCTTCCCAAGCCCAGCGAAGAGACTCAGGGCACATGGCTCGTCAGCACCACACAGGGAGGCGTATTCTCGAAGTACGTCTTCATCTGTTCCAAGTGCGGATTTAAGAAGGAATCTTTCCTCTCCGTCGCACCGACAGCTAACTGCCCCGAGTGCGAGAAGAATATGAACAAAGATTAAGCTTTAACTTACCACCTGATAACGCATCCTCACGTACGAATCCTGCAAAGGCTTGCAGTCGATAAGTTTAAGTACGCCGAGACCCGACAATTCATCCTTACTCATCAGCGACTTGCCGTCGATTAGCGTTGATGTATCCTTGCCTCCGATAAGGATCGGGGCCACAACTATGTCGACATAATCGAAAAGCTTTTCGCGCAGGTAGATGCTGTTCACAGTGCCGCCTGACTGTATCGTGAGGCGCTCGCAGCCGTATTCTTCACGCAGTGTACACAGTGCAGCCTCAAGGTCGAGGTGCTTCTGCAGAATGATGTGCAGGTTATCTTCCTTCTCCTCGAAAGCGGGATGCATCGGATTTGTAGTGATGAGCACGAACTCCTTGGACTTCGCACAGAAGTAGCGCACGCCGTGACCCGTGAGATGGCGGTTGTCGTAGACTACGAAAGATACCGGAGTCTTCTCGGGAAGTTCCTTCTCGTTGACTCCCATCTTCGCCTGAACGCGTCCTGTATTGAATGACCACAGATCAGTGGTCTGCTCAATCTCGTAATACTGGCGCAGACCCTCCTTGACTCCCTCGATCTGCGGGAAGTCGCGGTCAACATCGAGTTCGTCAGTCGCGCCTGTACTAATCTTGCCGTCAACCGACATAAGCATAAATAATGTAGTAACCGGTCTGTCCATAGCAATCTCCTCACCCTGCTTACAGTTAACAGAATGTTCACAACTCTAATAATATCACAATATTATCAGAATTTCTTGCTATTTTTCCGATCTACATGTTTTCTTCGGAGCAGCAAGTTGCCCTGAGCGGACTTACGCACAAGCAAAGCGCGGAGTACGTAGCGAAGGGAACGCGGCTGCGACTACCATTGCCAGTCGTCAAATAAGCGGACTTTCTTATCCTCCATACCCGACTCGACAGCCTTACGTCTCTTATATTCATTGACAGAAGCAGTCGCGATCAGGATGCCGCCTAATACGAGCAGATATATCCACCACAGTCTGCTGTCCCAGAATACTATCGCGAACAGCAGCGCGAACTCTCCGATAGTTCCGATGGCAAGAATGAACCAGCTTCTCTTCTTGAAGATAAACGAGTATATGAAGATGCCGACCGCACATACCGAGATGAGAGTCAACGGCAGAATCTGCTGCTGTTCCATCGCGTGGAACGCCTCGATCTCGATGGAGAGTGCGACAGTCGAGAACCATATCCATTTCGTTGCGTCGCAATGCAGGATGAACAAGTAGATCGCAAGTGCCGCGACGAGCATGAACATGAGTCTTATCTCTGTATCCGCGACTGATGAAAAATCCATATCGAGTGTCACGAGACACAGTGTCAGCGAGCCGATCGCGCATGAGACGATAAGTCTGAACTTCGCCGAAAGTCTCTCCTTCAACGTGTCGCCTTCCTTACCGAATCTTCCGGTGAATGTCATGATATAGAACGTCATGAAAAGCAGTGTGAAAGACAGATCGCTTACAGGCACCATACATGCCACTGCCGCTAGGAACGTGAACCAGTCGATGCGGGTCTTGGAGACTACAGTTCTGCAGATGAAGCGTCCGACAAGTGCGTATACCGCGATGAATATGATGCTTACGACCGCCTTGTCGACGTCACTCTGAACAAGCTTCAACATGACCGCGGTCATGAACGTAACCGCAGGCAGACACCCGAAGTAGTTGTCCGTATCAAGCAGCGTGAGCGCCGTAAAGATCACGTCTATAACGATCAGTACGATGAAGCAAGGAAGCGAGCCTGCAACGTCGAGAATAAGCAGCATAAGGTTGCTTATGATAAGAAGCGGCAGCAGGCTGAAACGTGTGCTTATGTGCGTGATCTTCTCCACTGTTCCGAACTTATTGATAAGCACCGCAAATGCATAAAGTGCGATAGCAGCCGAAGCATAAACGATCGTATTCAGATCCGTATCGCCGTTCGAGAAGTTAATAATGTAGACAATAACCGCTGCTGCACATGACGCGATCTTAAGATGAATCATCTTGTACTTGCAGTTAACAATTATCGACAAGGCTGCGAGCGCAAGGAATATGATGATCAGAACGATGCCTTGCTGCAGAACTATCTGGCATTCGACAATTGCCGACGCGACTATAAGGTAAGTATAAAGTGCGCGTTCGAACTTATTCTTAGTCATTATATAAACCGCGCCGCACGACAGGATCGGGACGAGATAAGTCGTGTAATGCATGAAGTCACGGATATAGTCACCGCTGTTGTTAAGCCGGGTAACAGAATCCATTATTATGACAAGAAGAGACATGCCGACACAGATGATCAGATTGCTCACAAGATTCTCGTGTTTGATAATCCTGTAGAAAGCAAGCAGGAACGCGATCATGATGAGCACCAGTATCATGAATCCGGTTCTTCCCTCTATGTAATTTACTCCCAGCAAAGTAACGGTAAACACGGGAACCAGTGCGGACACGTATGCGATCCACTTTCTCTTACGTGTGAACATGAGAAGCGTAACCCAATACAGAATATGGGAAGCAATGAACAGCGGCAGCGAGTACTTACCGAAGGCGCTTGTCATAACAAGACCGATCACCGCCACATAAGCAGAAACTTCAGCGAACACGTCGAAAAACTTAAGCTTGGGTCTTAAGAAATAGATAAGTCCTGAGATAAACGCCGCGGCGCACATACCGAACGCCATACCCTTGGTGTTGCCCAAGACCTGCATGCACAGGAATATCTCTGACCATACAAAGCCCAGGTAACTTATCGCGACCTGCAGCTTCGAGCCGAAGGTCTTATATCCGACAAAACCCGACACGCCGAGCGAGACCGCACAGCATACGAGCGTGAACATCGAATCCTCTGCTTCGAATGCAAGGAATCCGACATATATCGCCAAAGGTGTGATGAGACTTGCGAGCATATAAAGAACCGACGAAGTCTTCTCGAGCTTAAGCTTCTTGCGGCACAGTGTGCTTAATCCGTACACACCCGATACGACAACCAGGAGCACGATGCACTTAATTACTGCAGGCATCGTCTGCCATGTGGCGGAGATGAATACCGCAGCTGCGATGACCATGAGAAGAACGCCGACGGAGAAAGATACGCCGACGGCAGTAAGACCGGACTTCTTCTGTGAAGCTGGAGCCGTCGTCTGCTTCGTATATACGGGAAGCGGCGCAGGAGCTGCAGGCTGCACTGCAGGAGCGGGCTTGAATACCTGCTGGGGCTGAGCCTGAGGCTGAACTGCAGGTGCCGGTGTCTGAACCGGGACCGGAGTTGCAACAGGCGAAGGAGTCTGAGCAGGAGCCGCAGGCTGCGTAGATTTGATCCTCTTGAGCTCATCTTCAAGAGCGCGGAACTTCCTGTAGTATTTATCCTTCTCGATGGTGATGACGATTACGGCAATCGTAATCGCTACTGAATATACAAAGAATATCGATAACAACCCTAACATAACTCTTACCTCCTATCCCTGAAGTGTAAAAATAAGTTGATGTTAAGGTCAGTATATCGAATTTGCTTTGACTGTCAAAATATTTTCACGAATACCTCAACTTTGCCCCAGTTTCTCTTGTTCCGACTACGAGTGATTCGTCGAGCGGACTTACGCAGACGCGAAGCGGCGAGTACGTAGCGAGACAATCACTCGTAGTCGTCTTCTATAAAGGAGCAGTCATCTGCCGGATTATAGAACCCCGACAGAGGGAACGGATCGGGTACGTTTTCGAGAGGGAGAGCACGCGGCATCGCATACCAGACCACGTATCCTTCCGGCAGATCCGCGACAGCACTTCCCTGCACGTAGAACGTCAGCGTGTCACCCTGATGGATGCCGTAGGAGTCCGCAGCAACATAGTTGATCTCACTGCCGTCGGTGTCAGTCTCGGTCCACGCCTCACCTTCGTTATGCTCGTAGTTCATGTAAATTACTTCAACCGTATATGTGTTGTCATCGACCTTGATCATGTTCGACATCTGTCCCTGTGCATGACAGATATAGTACGCACCCGCATCGAAGTCGTGGTAGTTATACGTGAACGAACCCGAGGAACTCACATTAAGATACGAAGCCCATCCGCCTGCGCCGCTGCTCATAAGATACTCGTCAGCATACTGCGCGAAAAACTCGAGCATCTGCTCGTTCGTCAACACCTCGCCTTCAAGTGCTTCCGGAGCCTCAGAAGTCTCAGACATGGTTATCTGTGTCGGAGCCGCTGTCTGCACAGTAGCAGCAGGCTGCGTCTCGCTTACTGCGACGGTTTCAGCCGTCTCAACTGCAGTACTTTCCTGCACCTGCACATCAGTCTCGGGCACGGTATCGTACGCGGTATTTACTGTAGTCAAAGTCTGACATGACGAGACCATCACCGCCGTCATAACAAGCATCGCCGCAACGCTTCTTCTCTTCATAATTCCTCCTAATCAATACGCGGGTCTTATCAACCCGCGTATGGTCTTAACTTATGTATATCCTTCGTATCGCTACGATACTCGATCTGTCGATCGATCCGTAAACGGTACCCCATGCACGTCCTCTGGCGTCAACGCACTGACCGTTGCCGACGTAGATTCCTACGTGACCGCTGTAGCCTCCCGAGCCCCAGCAGACGATGTCACCCGGCATTACCTGATCACGGGGAACCGCAACACCTACAGACGTCAGCGACTGTGAGTAGTGCGGGAGCGATACACCGAGCTGCGCGTAGCAGTAACATACGAGACCGGAGCAGTCTACCGCGGAACTCGAGGAAGCACCCCAAACATAAGGTGTACCTACCATCGACTCGGCGATACTTGCGATCGTGTAACCGTTGTTACCGTAGGAGACCCAGCCTCCTCCGCCGCCACCGCCGCCGGAAGATCCGCCGCCACCGCCGCCGCTTCTGCCGCCGCCTGTGTACTGAGGTCTCGGCGTAGGAGTAGGAGGAGGTGTCTGTGTCGTATAGGAGATGTAGACATATCCTTCGGTTCCGTCTTCGGCTATAACGTGATACCACTTATCGGAAACACCGATACAGTGGAGTCGGTCTTCATCATAGAGGATGCCGACCTGCTCCGATTCTACGGAAGGCTCGGCACGGAGGATCAGGGATCCGGTATCAACCCATACTGTTCTGTCGATGGCAACCCATACCATCTCGTATGAGAGTGTATTCGTAAGAACATAACCCTCGACGCCGTCCTCGGTCCTGATCCTTGACCACGTATCACCGATACCGATACGCGTAACGCCGTCGGCATAGTCAAGAGTCTGGAGTGTGATGGAACTCATATCCGGATACTCCTTGAGGATGGAGTTCTGCGCTGCGATGTAGTACTGAGTCTCGTCCGGAGCGAAATACTGCGGATCGAGAAGCTCTACGGGAAGACCCGCTTCATCGAAGCCCTGAACTACCGTATAAGCATCGACATCCTGATACTCGGTATCAAGATAGCCTGTCTGGAAATCTTCGTTATAATCTGCACTGATGGTACCGCCCTGGAGAAAGAAGTCATACTCGCCGGAATCAATCTCGGCTGCGACATCCTCCGGCATCACCTCAGGATCGAACTCTTCATCGGGGAATGTCTCATCGTATGCCGCACGTACCTTCAATGACGGCGCGAGACCTTCGCGCAGACCGAGAGGCAGACACACAACAGGCAGTGCCACCGAGATACAAACTATGAGAGCGAGTACGCTCTTCTTCGAATTATTTGTATTCTTCATAAATTACTTCCAATCGGATTGTAACAAATCAATGCTACGGTCCGGTTACAATTCTATCTTTTTTCCTTGCCGAAAATGTGGAAATACAACGGCAATTCCCTCAGCTCCTGTAGCCTACAAAGTCGGCATTGGCTATGAGCTTACCCTCATCATCCGTTACCTTTACCGCGTAATTGCAGATCGTTCTGCCGTTCTTGATCTGCTCTGTCTGTGCGTAAAGATATTTACCCTTGCCCGGTGAATTAAAGACTATGTTCGAACTTAAAGTTACGCACTTCATCGGGCCGCAGTTGCTCGCGATGCCGAATGTATAATCAGCGAGCGTATATATGCATCCGCCCATAACGACATTGTTGCCGTTAAGGTGCTTATTCTTGATCTCGAGTCTGGTCTTCGCGAAGCCCTCCTCTATCTCGAGGATCTCGATCTCGGTAGTATCATTCGCATACCTGTCGGTAATGAACAGCTGTCGTGTCTCTTCAGGATTCATAGTCCTCGCATTATATAAGAATGCGGTGACTGTGTAAACAATCACCGCATATGAAAGCTCCAGCGAACCATAAACTCAATCCTCGTCCAACAGCGCCCTTTGACTAACCTCCCGAGCTTCTTATCATCGCAACGACCAGACTTGACTGTATCGACTTAAAATCCTACATCGTCTTTACTCGCATCTCCCATTCGCCGCATATTCCAAATTGCTTCTTCCCGTATACCGTCAGGTGTCCGATATGTCAAGTCACCCGCTGCCGTATACAATACCGGCTACTCGGTTTGCACGAACCGATGTAACACCCGTCGTACCTCGGAATCTACCTGTCGGCTATGACATCTCATAAGCTCGCGGATCGAAATCCGAATCAACTAATCTGTTACAACTGCGACTTGTAAGTGACTCCCTCTTGAGTCGAACTCTTCGAGCTGCCACTCCGTCAATCGCTGTGCTCGTATCTCCTTCCTTCTCCCCAATACTCTGCTTCGTGTCCCCGGGATCAGATGCACCTAAGGCAGATCTCCCGCTTCGTCTCTTCGGCTTCGCCTGATGACCAACACGATCATCATTATCGGTTCACCCTGCGCCCGCTTGAGTTAAGGTAAGGCGGCCTCCGTGTCCGAATACTTCGTCTTCAGTATTCCCTGGAGCTACTTTAATAATACCAACGCGCGAGGGTAACAACAACGTCACATAAGTAACAATAAACTGTAAAAAAGATTGGTCTGAATTGCGGGTGGCGAGGTGTATTTACGCGTGTTATAATTATAGTGTTGTGCGGGAGTATGCACATGCTTTTCCATCTTTTCCATGAGGTTTTTATATGTACGATGTACTGGACAAATGGTTGCTCGAACGCATGGATGACGGGCTTGTTTACGCTTCCGTGTCGGGAATTCTGAAGCTCATTATAGCAGCGCTGATCGCTACAGTTATATACTTTATTCTCCGTATTATCAACACCCTGATGTTCTCGAAGTCAAAGGTCGAGCTTTTGAAGAGAATGTCTTCCCTTGCTTTCGAGAAGAGGACCATGTTCCTTACGGGCGTGTTCATGTTTTTCGCGCTTATCTACGAAGCCTTCCCGAAGATCTCCACCATCGGCAGCATCATCACTCTCATGGTGCTCCTGTGCAGCGCAGTCGATATCATAAATGCTTTGTATCAGACCAAAGAGATCTCGAGGCAGCGTCCCATCAAGGGCATCCTGTCTGTCGTTAAAGTCGCGATCTGCATCCTGTTTGCGATCATACTTATCTCGGCTCTTCTTAACCAGAATCCGGTAGTTCTCATCTCCGGTGTCGGTGCGTTCACGGCAGTTCTGTCGATCGTCTTCAAGGACGCTCTCGCAGGTCTTGTCGCAGGTATCCAGATTACCTCCGAGCACATGTTCGAGATCGGCGACTGGATCTCCATCCCTTCGCTCGGTGTCGAAGGCGAGGTCAAGGATATCGCTCTGATCTCGGTTAAGATCCAGGGCTTCGACAACATCATGCACACGCTTCCCGCGAGCACTTTCGTCGCGACTTCTTCTAAGAACTGGCACAAGACGATCCGCAACAAGATGCGTCAGGTAAAGTACCAGATCACCGTCGATCCCGACTCTATCGTAATGGACGGAGACGAGACAAATCTTACGCGCTGGAGACACAGCGTACTCGAGACTATCAAGGCCGATCCCCACTACAAGAAGGGCTTCGCGACACAGTGCAGGACACAGGGTTCGACATCCGGATTCGGTGTTCCCGTTGAGGTCTTCTTTACTGTCGACATCGCAGATTACGACACATACTGCGAGTACACTTCCGCCTTCGGAAGCAACATCACTGCGACGTTAAAAGACTACGGATTAAAGCACTATAAGGTTACTTCTTCGACTGAAGCGAGGTAACGATCTTATCTCTCATCTTATACATTTCCTGCACGCTGTTCTCGAGGAAATAGTAGTGTATTACGTACGGCACGAGAAGCACCAGGAACATGATGCTGAAGACCACCGCGGCAAGCTGCGGGCTTATGAGACACACGCTTATCGCCATTATCTCAAGCACTGCGAAAAGCACGGTTACGATCAGATGAATAAGTCTTTCATGCTGGAAGTAGGAGATCTTGATCTCGAACTCTTCGAGAACCTCGTATATGCGTTCCGCATCTGCCGAAGACAATTCATTATTGATAAAGTTATTGATCTCATTCATGTAAGCCTGGATATATTTCTTCATAACAGATCCTTGAATCTCCTGTTGATGTAATTAACAACTTGTCTCTTATTTGCAGTCCACATCGGAGCTATAAGAAGGCTCTTCGGACCGTCTCCCGTAAGCCTGTGGATAACCACATCTGAAGGCACTCTTGAGAGTGCCCGGCTTACAATATCAAAATACTCCTCGCACTCCAAAACCGCAATCTTCCCATCTTCATAAAGCTTCTCGTAACGCGTTCCCTTAAGCACATAAAGACACGTGAATTTAAGCCCGTCAGTTCCGGCATTAACAGCATGATCGACAGTCCTCATCATACCGTCTTCTGACTCTCCCGGAAGGCCCAGAATGATGTGAGTGATCACATTGATCCCGCGCGACTTTAAAGCACCTACTGCCTCATCATAAACAGAAGTCTTATACCCTCTTCCGAAGCTTTCCGCGATCTTATCATCAGACGTCTGAAGACCTAATTCTACGAACACCGGAATCGTCTTCGCGACATCTTCCAACACATCAAGAATCTCATCAGGAAGACAGTCCGGTCTGGTACCTATCGAGACGGCTTCAACCTTGGGATGACGCACTGCTTCTTCGAGTGATTTACGAAGATATTCTGCATCACAATACGTACTTGTGAAACTCTGAAAATACGCGATGTACCCCGTGTCTTCCGGCACCTTCGAACTGAGCTTCAATATAGCCTCATCGATCTGCTTCGCGACAGGCAATTTGCTCGACGCCGCGAACTCCCCTGAACCTCCCGCCGAACAGAAAGCGCACCCTCCCGTTCCGACCTTGCCGTCTCTGTTCGGGCATGTCACATCAAGACTGATCGCAGCCTTGTACATCTTGTGACCGAACCTTTCCTTGAAGTATCTCGCGGCAGTTATCATTTGAACGGATCCTTCTTGCCTTCGGTGATGCCGCCGTCGTAAAACTCGGGATCGTAATTCGGCGACATGATACCTTGCATCGAGGCACAGCTCTTTATGGTGCCGTCTCCGAATCTTCTATTAATATCATCTATAACCTTATTAAGCTTGCTGTCTTCTTCACGCTTCTCCTGCGACTCGGAGAACATCGACATCTGAACACCCGAATCCTCCGGGATAACCTTCGCGCATCGTACGCCGACGCTTCTTATCGCGGTATGCCAGTCGTACGATTCGTCGAACAGATCCATCGCGGTCTCGTAGATCACTTTCTCACTGTTAGTGGGCTCGAACAAAGTGCGCTGATGCTCGTATGTGATCAGGTCCCTGTCGCGCACGGTTATCGCGACGTTGCAGCCTAATAGCCCGTGTTTTCTAAGTCTCGAAGCGACCGACGCCGCGAGCGTATGGAATGTCCCGCATGCCTGCGTCCTGTTCATAATGTCACGCGGAGTCGTCATGGAATTTCCGATAGACTTGTACTGTCTTTCCGCATCCGCAGGTGCAACGGGAGAATCGTCGATACCGTTCGCGTACAGCCACAGACTGTCGCCGGGCTTACCTAAGTAATCCGACATGAACTCGCGCGGAGTATTCGCGATGTCTCCTATGGTTCTGATATTAACTTCAGTAAGTTTATTGGCCGTGGCGCCTCCGACGAACAGCAGATCCGCGGCAGGAAGCGGCCACACAACCTCCCGAAAATTCTCTTCCGTGATTACTGTGGTCGCGTCGGGCTTTTTGTAGTCGGAACCTAATTTCGCGAAGATCTTGTTGAAGCTCACTCCTATCGAGCACGACAGCTTGAACTCGTCGCGCACGCGTCTTCGTATCTCGTCCGCAAGCTCCTTCGGGTCGCGGTCGCCTATGACATCCGTCAGATCCACCCAGCACTCATCCATGCCGAAAGGCTCGACTCTGTCGGAGTACTCCTCGTACATCGCGCGAAGTCTCCCCGAGTAGAACGCATACTTATCGTAATGTGAACTAACCTTCACCAGACCCGGACACTTCTGCTCCGCCTGCCATATCGCCTCCGCAGTCTTGACGCCCGCCTGCTTGGCAAGTTCGTTGCGCGCAAGTATTATTCCGTGGCGTTTGGTCGCGTCGCCGGTCACCGCCATAGGGACATTCCGGTACTCGGGATGCGCGATCATCTCCACGGATGCGAAGAAGCAGTTCTGATCAATGTGAAAGATTGTTCTCCTCATTCTTATATTTTATATAAACATTTTGTTAAGTGTGTTGTTTTTCTGATGTCTGATGTTATAATAAGCATTATAAAAAATCAAAAGAATTAAAGAATATAAAGTAACAACCTTGTAATAAGGGGCAATTAAGGAGGTCAAAAAATGGATCAGAGCAGAGTACTTCTCGTAGATGACGATACAGATATCCTCGAGATCAATAAAGCTTTCCTCGAAGGCGAGGGTTATGAAGTATCCACAGCGACATCTATCGCACAGACAATGGAGAAGGTACAGACATATAACTTTGACTGTATCGTGCTCGACGTAATGCTTCCCGACGGAAGTGCTTTCGAGCTTCCTCCCAAGATCCAGGTATATTCCAACGCACCTATCATCTTCCTGACTGCAAGAGAGCAGGCAGAGGATAAAGTTACTGGATTCAAGTCAGGTGCCGACGATTACATCACGAAGCCCTATTCCCTGCCTGAGCTGTCACTTCGTATCAACGCTCACATCAGACGTAATATGAAGTCCGAAGGTTTCCTTATGGAGTTCCCGCCTCTTAAGATCAACATCAAGACAAGAGAAGTTACTCTTAAGGACACTCCCGTTCATCTTACAAACAGAGAGTTCGATATCTTGAGACTCCTCGCTGAGACTCCTAACGTTATCGTTCCTTTCGCAAGGATCTACTCTCACGTATGGGGCGACGACACACCTTGTGACAACCACCTCGTAATGGTTAACATCTCTTACCTGAGAAAGAAGATGGACAAGATCGCACCCGACATCACATTCGTTAAGACAGAGTGGGGTATCGGTTACTCATTCGCCAATCCTCCGGTAAAAAACAGCCTTCATAACGAGTTCTGATAAGGAACCTCGTTTTGAACACCCGGAAGATCAAAGAAAAAAAGAATATCTCAAAGCAGCTCCTCCTGGTGCTGCTTTTTATTCTTGCATGCGTTCTTCTGTCGAACACGCTCAATCTTCGCAATACACGCAAGGATTCCGACATCTATTATGTCAACGGAGCATACAGAGTACCCGTTCTTAACGACACCGCTTACTTAAGCGGCAACTATGTATTTGTCCCCAATGTTGATTACACGGATATAGATTCCGGCGAATTCGATTATTTCGATTATTTAAGACTCCCTCACGCATCCGGTGTCAACGTATCCGCTCTGGGAGGCTGGAACGACCTCGGAAAGGATGCGGTATGGCACTACTCGGACGGTATGCCCGAAGCAAGAGTGATCGAGAGAGAAGGTAAGCAGAAGATCTGCGGAGTCTATCTTGTGACGCTGGTCTTCAACGATCCTGATATAACTTATTATCTTGATATCCCGAACGCGAACGGTCTTGTAAAGATCTACTGTAATGAAGACAGCCTGGGCTTCCTTTGGGACCGCGAAGACGAATGGACGCCAACGGTAGGCTTCGGTTACGGTTATGTCCCGATCATTCCGAATGCCGACGGTGTCGCGAGGATCATGATCGCGGTCAGCACCAACGTTAAGATCAAGAACCCGGGAATCCTTTCCGCGCCCGGCATCACACCGTCAACGGATTCGATGGGGGCATCCGTCGTTCCTTCGCTGTGGCTGATGATACAGCTGACACTGTTCCTGTTTATTCTTATCGGCGGTCTTCTTATCTCAAGAACATTCAAGAACAAAGCCTTCTTCTATCTGTTCATAACAGTTGAGTTCCTGGCGCTTCTGTACACGGTCATCGACTGTAACTTTGTAGTCCTCGATGTGTATTCAAGAGATCTTCTTAAGTTCGTTGTCTTCATCATACTTAATACAACCGTATTTGTATTCATTGACACGTTCTTTGCTTCCGAGGACAAAGTCAAGAAGTACATCATCGCACGCGGCGCTCCCATGACGGTCATAGTCGCAGGCATTCTGATAGTGCTGTGGACGATCTACGAGAGACCCCCGTTTAACCTGTACTTCCCTCTAGTACCCGAAGTCATCTTCACTGTTTTCGTAACGCTTCTTACAGCGTATAACCTCATCTGGGTGCACTACGGCGAAGACACATCCTTCTTCGTCACGATCGCAGTCATATCCCAGATCTTCTTCAGCGCCAACGCACTTATCAACTACAACAGAGTAGTGAATGTACCGACGTATTCCGTCTACTTCGTTATCGCTAACCTCACACTCGAGTTCTACTTCATCTCGCGTTATGTTATCCAGGCAAGAACTCTTGAAGACACGATGGACCGGATGCAATACCTCGTCCAGGAGAAGACGCTTCGAATCTCAGAGATCAACAAGGATCTTTACAACACCAACAAGAAGCTTCTCGAGAACGAGCAGGCGCGTAAGAACGTCCTTTCGAACGTGTCCCACGACCTGCGTACACCTATCACCGCGATACGAGGTTACGCCGAGATCCTGCTGTCGCCGAGCGCGAACATGAACCCTTCACAGCAGCAGAACTACCTTCGCAATATCATAAGAAGAGCCGAGCAGATGGAGCAGATCATCTCCGACATCGTCGAGCTCACGCGTCTTGAGTCCAACACCAATGAATTCCAGTTCATCGATGTATCCGTGACGGAACTTCTCGATGAGATCTGCATGATGTACGAAGCGGACCTCCAGGAGACGAAGAAGGAATTCACGGTCGATCTTCCCGACGACGATCTGCTGTTTATAAAGGGCGATCCGAAGAAGTTAAGCCGTGTATTCGAGAACCTCATATCCAACGCGATCAACTACACTTACGACGAGGCTAAGATCGAGGTCCGCGCATGGCGCCGCGAAGCTGACAAGCAGACTCCGTACGAGACTATCAACATCGATATCAAGGACAACGGCATCGGTATTCCCGAGAACGAGATACCCATGATCTTCGACCGATTCTACCGCGCGAAAAACTCGGGCAAGAACATCAAGGGAACCGGTATCGGACTGTCGATCGTCAAGACGATCATCGACCGTCACGACGCGACCATATCCGTCGACAGTGCGATCGGTAAAGGTACCACTTTCCACATCGAGCTGAAGGCTGCCGTCTACTGATCGTCATGAGCCCGCAAACCCTTGCAGTTAAAGGAAATAACATTGTTAAATTACTGCAATTAAATTAGCAAAAAGGCTTGACATCATTCCATGTTCATTAGATAATTACTTATGCAAATTGCCTATATTTAAGGCTAACAGGAGGCATTCTATGAATAAAACAGAACTGATTGATGCAATCGCTAAGAAGGCTGACCTTTCCAAGAAGGACGCTGAGGCTGCTCTTAAGGCTACTATCGAGTCTATCGAGTGCGCTCTCGCTTCCGGCGACAAGGTTACTCTCGTAGGCTTCGGTACATTCGAGGTTAAGGAGAGAGCTGCTCGTGAGGGTCGTAACCCTGCTACAGGCGAGACAATCAAGATCAAGGCTTCTAAGGCTCCCGCTTTCAAGGCTGGTAAGGAGCTCAAGGAGAAGGTAAACTCCAAGAAGAAGTGCAAGAAGTAATATAACTTCTTTTGATTAAGTTCTTAAGAGAGGCAGCCGTTACACCGGCTGCCTTTTCATATCTTCCAATCTGTAATTGACTTCATCAGCAAGCATACGCAGCATCTCCGTAGTCTTCATACCCTCGTTGTTAAGACTGCTCTTTCGTACAGAATACCTTATATCCCTCTCCGTCTGCTCGTAAGACAGCTTCAGCCTGTCCGCAGCGATCGCATAGAGCTGGCGCACACCGTGATAATAAACGTCCCTGTAGAAGACCATTCGCCGCAGTATCTCATAAATGGCGGTGGTACCGATCAGCGACATATCGAAGTCATAATAGATGAGCACCGCCCTTACCGCTGACACCACGAGCGACTCAGGTGCATCAAGCTCAATGTTCTCAGCGTTGTTCGATACGATCTCATCGACCTCGGTCACGACCTTGGCGAATGTCTTCCTGCCGTCAACGAAGTAATGGTACTTCCCTTCCGCATCCGCGACGCCTATTACACCTTTAAACTTAAGCATGGTATTGATCTTGTCGAGAAGTCCTTTGTCGGAGCAGACGATATATATTCCGGTCTCCGATCCTCTTCTGTTATTCTGGTATTCTTTGTAATCCATAATCTGTCCCCCGCATGAGATTTATTCCATGTATTAATTGTGCTATGGGAGAAGCCTCATGCGCAATACAAAAAAGCCCGTTTCCCAAAAGTCGGGAAAAATCGGGCGTTTTGGAACAAGTTTTTCAATGATTACGGGCTTCGCGGGATGTTACCCGGGAATTTCGACAGCAGTCTCCATCTCTTCGTCTATCGCACCGCTGATATCAACTTCCTCGACGGACTCGACCGAGATAACATAATTGCAGAATCTCGTATAACGGATCCTGACCTTTGATCCTTCATCAGGCAGTTCTCTTAACGGATTGATATAGTAAGTATCACCGTCGATAACGAGCGTATTGTTAAGCAGGGAACGCTCATCTATGACTCCCGTGTACGAATAGTAATTCTGCGTCGCCACGTCAGACAGATCAAGAAGTCTCGGGGCAGTGATATAGAACGCGTAAAGCGCCGTTATGACAGCCAGAACGGAAGGAATAAAATACGACACCACATACCTGGTCTTCCTCTTCCTGTTACGGTTGGAGAAGACGATCACGGCCACGATCATTATCAATGTGACCACCACGTGTACTGCCAGATTTGCAATATAGTATTTCAATTTCTCACCTCATATGCACAATAGCATATCTACAGGAATATCGGAAGACTCAACAGGAATTAAGCTCATAAGCTGGAAGTCCATACACACTCCGATAAGAAGTGGCCTTTTGCCCTCCGGGAAAGACGCGATCCACCTGTCATAGTAGCCTTTCCCCTGCCCCAAGCGGTTGCCCGCCTCGTCGAAAGCGATGCCGGGTACGATCACGATGTCGATCTTATCTTTTTCGTAAGGCTTCAGAGACGCCGCAGGTTCGGGTATGCCGAATGAGCCCGGCACAAGCGCCTTGGCAGGATTTCTGATCTCGACAAACTCCATGTCATCACCCTGCACCCTGGGGTACACGGTCTTCTTCCCGGATCCTTTAATGTAATTTGCCAGAGCGTCGCACGGAAGCTCGCCCCTGACGGCTTTATACACCGCGACAGTGTGCGCTTTATCGAATATCTTCTTAAAGCTCTTATCCTCTTTAAGCACGGCCTTGAACTCAGAAAGAAGATCCCTGTCCCCCGCGGCGAGCTCGTCCTCTGTAATGAACTTTCTCTGCTCTCTTATCTGCGATCTTATATGGGCTTTCTCCCACGCGGTATCACTCATGCTTCACCCTGCGCCATCGCCTTAAGCTGTTCTTCGTTTATTATCGTGATGCCGAGCTCTCTTGCCTTTACGGTCTTGGAGCCCGCAGCCTCGCCTTCTACGAGGTACGTTGTCTTCTTTGATACCGAAGATGCGACCTTTCCGCCGTTGCTCTCGATAAACTTCGCAGCTTCGTCACGCGACATCGTGGGCAGCGTTCCCGTTATGACGAAAGTCTTGCCCGCGAACACCTCCGACAGCACCTTATTCTCACTCTCGAAATTAAGTCCCGCGGCCTTAAGTCTTCCTATAAGATCACGGTTGCCTTCGTCGCTCATGAAGCCCCTTATACCCTCTGCGGACACGAGAGCAATACCTTCCACGGAAGACAGCTCTTCCACAGATGCGTCGCATATATTATCGATGGATTTGAACGCCTTAAGAAGGTCTCTTGAAGTAGCCTTGCCGACGTTCGGGATACCGAGTCCCGACAACACGTTCTCTGCCGAAGCTTCCTTGACGGCGGAGTCAATCGAAGCCAGAAGCTTGTCGGTGTTTTTCGCAAGTCCCAGGACCTTCTTCTCGATCAATTCGTCGCGCTTCTCTTTCAGCGTGAATATATCCGCGAAGTCCTTCACGTAACCGCCGTCGACCAAAGCCTTAACGAGCTCGTAGCCGAAGCCTTTGATGTTCATGGCGTCGCGGCTTACGAAGTTGAGGATCGAATTCACGATCGTTCCGGGGCACTGAAGATTCACGCACTTAAGGTCCGCAGCGTCCGCTTCCCTTACGAGCTTATGTCCGCATACGGGACAGATCTCGGGGAGCTTGTACGGCTGCCAGTCAGCAGGTCTCTTAGCCTTATTTACGCCCTTAACCTTCGGGATGATCTCGCCCGATTTGTAAACGATCAGCGTGTCGCCGATACCGATCTCCATCTCGTCGATGAAGTCCTGGTTATGAAGCGTCGCGCGGGATACAGAAGTACCGCACAGGCTTATCGGTTCGAAGACCGCGACGGGAGTTACTCTTCCTGTTCTACCCGTGTTTACTTCGATCTCGAGAAGTTTCGTTTCCTTCTCTTCCGGAGGGTACTTATATGCGATCGCCCAGCGAGGGAACTTGATCGTATTGCCGAGCCTTTTACGAGCTTCTATATCGTTAAGTTTAACGACAGCGCCGTCGATATCGTATGCAAGGTCTCCCCTCGCATCTCCTATCTTCTGTATCGCGTCCCAGACCTCATCAGCGGTCTTGCACTTGAAGTACATCTCGATCGTTCTGATGCCGTTACTTCGCAGGAACTCGTAGCCTTCGCTGTGAGTCTTGAATTCCTTTCCGCGCGTCTCCTGGACATTGAATATAAAAAGCGACAGATGGCGGTCGCGGGTTACGGCCGCATCAAGCTGCCTTAGCGTGCCTGCAGCGCAGTTTCGGGGATTGGCGAAAGTCTTCTCTCCGCGGGCGCTTGCAGCCTCATTAACCGCGTCGAAAGCCTCGCGTGTCATGTACACCTCGCCTCTTATCTCGATGTACTCGATCGGGTTCGGCATCTTCCTGACTACATCTTCGATCTCGACCGCATTCTCGGTGACGTCCTCGCCCTCCGTGATGCCGTCACCTCTCGTGACAGCGGTGGTCAGGATGCCGTTATCGTAGCGCAGAGCCATCGACAGACCGTCGATCTTGGTCTCGACGAGAAACTCCGTGTCTTCCCCGAGCTCTTCCCTCATGGAATTAACGAACTCGTATACTTCTTCTTTGCTGAACACGTCCTGCAGCGAAAGCATGGGGACGTTATGCTTAACTTTCTTGCCCTTGCCCGCTTTCCAGCCTACGCGAAGAGACGGAGAATCGGGACTCACGATAGAAGGATACTGCTTCTCGATCTCCTTGAGGCGGTTATTCTTCATGTCGTATTCGTAGTCGCTGATCTCCGGCGTATCCTCGTCGTAGTAGCGCTTGGCATGGTAGTTCAGCTCAGCTACGAGCTTACCGTATTCTTCTTTGATATCCGCGGGTACAGCGGGCTCACCCAGCCCCTGCTCGAAAAGACTCATCTGTTCCATTATTAATCTCCTGTCAGGCTTTCTTCCTTGAGAAGCTGTAATAGACAACCGGCAAAGACAATATGATCACGAAGAACAGGCCCCAGACGAATGCGGGAAGCGTGAGGAACCCTGCGAATGCGCCGGACATATCCGTATCGTGATAATGATTGATGTAAAGGATCTTATCCATCACCGCATACGAAGCTGCAAGAGGTGCCGCGACTATACTCGCGATGAGATGGATGCTGATCGAATAGATAAAAATATCACCTTCCCAGAGCAGGATCTTCTCCGCTCTGAAAAGGTGGATCAATGCAGTTAATATAAGTACGGCTGCGAGCGCTATACCCGTCTTCACATCGAACGATCTTATCTGGATCGAACGGAGCACGAACGATACGGATGTCGTAAGCAGAGCCGTAACGGGAATATAGCAGGCAAATCCGGTCTTGGAGACCAGAAGGAGAAAGATCTCTATGCCGGCCAGGATCACGATCTTAACGATCTGAACTACAATGACCGGAGCCGATCCCAAAACAACACCGCATGCGGTGCTGACTACCCGTTCAAGAAAAACAGTGAACAGATGAAAGGGATAGGTGAGTACAGTTCCCCACAGCAGCAGAAGAACCGCCGCTACTATACCGGCGCGCTCTTCACTTCTCAATTATTAAGCCTCAGCTTCGGAAGGATCGTAATCGTCGAGGAGTTCCTTAAGGATAGCAACCTCTTCAGCGTTAAGGGAGATGCCCTTACCTACCTTCTCGTGGTCCGGACCCCAATCTCTGATGTCGAGCTTGGCCTTACCGTCGTTCCACTTAACGATATTAGCCTCTCTCTTCCAACCTGACTTGTTGGTAGCAAGAATTCCGATAGTCTTGATGATCTCGTACTTGATCTCTGTCTTAGGCATGACTTAAGTCCTCCTTAATCCATATGTTTACGATTTATCACGTATTATATAATAAAAGTATTATAATAAAAAGAAGAAAATTAAGTTTTTATGAGAACTGCTTTTTTGATAATAAGTGCAGCGGTCGCGGCGGCCGGCGCGATACTTCTTATCTGGGGGCTTATCGAAGCCTGCTGTCTTAAAGTCACCCGCGACAGGCTTGTTCTGAGCAAGTCATCTGGCTCCTCTTCTTCAGATTCCCCCGATCTTCGCATTCTCTACTTCAGCGACCTTCATAAGGAATTCTGCTTTATCCCCGCGAAGAGGATCGTCCGAATTATCCGCGAGGAAAGCGCTTCCGGCGGTATCGATGCAGTTGTTTTCGGCGGTGATATCGCAAGCCACGCAAGGCACACCCTTAAGGCGCTCAATTACTTTATCAAGATAGCTGCAGTGTGCCGCGAGCTTAACATCCCCTTAATGGCCGTTACGGGCAACCACGACGCCCTCGCGGACGCGGAGGACATCGGGATGTTCCCTTTCGACAACATGGACGGCTGCATCAAGTACTTAAGATCGCGCCGTGACAGCTCCTATATCGCTTTCGCGGGCGTCAAAGACACAGGAAGACATGACCGCATCTGGTATGCGCCTCCGACGCCCTCAGCGGGCTTAGAGTACAAATCCTATATTCTGCTGTCACACAACCCGGATCTCGTGCTGCATATGCCTTCTGTGCCTTTTAAGGTCGATGCGATGTTATCGGGACACATTCACGGCGACCAGATCCGCACGCCCTTCGGGCTCGAATTCAAGTTAAGGCACGACGAACTGCCGTATCAGGGCATAATCTCGGGCCTTCATGAAGTCAACGGCATCAAGCTGTTCATCTCCAAGGGTGTCGGCTGCGTCTTCCTGCCGCTTCGCATCGGCGCCAGACCCGAAGTTAACGTGATCGAGGTGTATTCCTGATAGATTCTAAGTACCATACGACCATCAGAGCTCACTTAGCACTGAAAAATGGCCTTAAACAGCGAGGAAGCGACACATACGCAAAGAGTTCAATTATATATTTTTTGAAATTATGGTTTCTTATATACAAATGCGGGCTTAATAATATATAAATGTTCGAAATATCCATAACTTATATACAAATTCTGTAATCGCGTATATAAAAACCAACATATGCCCTTTTATATATACATTTAACCCATTTTCCGTATATAACAAAGCCTTAAAAGCAGTTTTTATATACTCGCTCGTCTGCGATCAGATTAAAAAGGGGGCCTCAGCTGAGACACCCCCTGTTATTATTGCAAATATAATTAGTATTACCAGAAAAGCTCTACTGTGGATCTACCAGTTGTATTAGCAGATACTCTGCCCTGACCCCACTGAGTAGGATCATAAGGGTTATTGTCCAAACCAGGAGATCTAGTAGTGATTGTACCATCAGGGAGAATGAAGAGACACTCTACTGAGGCTACTGTCATGCCCAGAGTATTGAAGCTATCATTCTGCATACGTCATCAACTTCAAGACTATTATTCATACCATAGATTTCTGCAGCTACACCGAGATTAACGAGAATAAGATAAAATGTGAATTTTACCTTTACTGATGACGAAGACTTATAAAATCCGACTAATGCCTTAACCGCAAGGACAAGATATACGGCACCTACTGAAATACAAATCCACGGGTTATAAAAGTATCCTGATGTACCTTCAGTCCAAATATCTTCGATTGCTCCTAAACCCTCACTTTTTATAAGTGCAATCTCATTAGCAAATCCGGAATTTACAATAAAGCTTATAAGAGCTACCAAGAATACTCCGATAGCCATAACCATCGGATACCATGCCATCATATTAAAGATCTTCTGAGCAGTCTTCTTCTCAACCTTTGATTCTTCTATGATCTCCGAGCCGGCATCTGCCACACAATCTAACATGTCTTTTTCCTCCTTAAATCGATGATCTTTATCACCTTTTACCTATAGGACGACGCGAGAATGGTCTAGGGGGCAGATTTTTGAAAAAATATTCTAAATTTCAAAACATATGTAATCCGGGGGTGCAAACAAAAAACAAACCGCTCGGGTAAGCGGTCTGTCAAACAACAACATAAAAAGTTCGGGCAAAATTTTTATGAGAGTGACCAAGGTGTCAAGCACTGATCACAATTCAATGATAGCATTACGATGTTTTTAAACAACAATCGGCGCATTGGCATAAATAACAAAAAAATTTACCCCATCTGAAGTTTTATTGCAAAAACACATAAAACAACAGGCGCCCTGTAACGGACGCCTGCAGTTGATAAACACTGTAAATCAAAGCGATTACTTGATCTTGACAGGCTTAACCTTCCAGATCTCGTCAGCATACTCCTGGATCGTACGGTCGGAGGAGAATCTGCCGGAGTTAGCGATGTTGAGCCAGCACTTCTTAGCCCAACCGAGCTCGTCCTTGTAATCCTTGTACAGACGGTCACGTGTCTTACGGTAATCGTCGAAGTCACCGAGTACATAGTAAGGATCGCCGGGCTGCCAGTTATCGCCGTAGATGAGGCCGTTGTAAAGGTCTCTGAACATGCCTGTGCCCTCATCGTTGAATGTGCCGTCGATCAGGCGATCGAGAGCCTTCTTGAGGCCGGGGATGTTCTCATACTGCCACTGAGGGTTGTAGTAAGCCTTTGTTGCAGCCATATCCTGTGAGCGGCAGCCGAAGATGTAGATGTTGTCGTTGCCGACAGCCTCTGCGATCTCGACGTTGGCACCGTCCATAGTACCGAGTGTTACGGCACCGTTCATCATGAACTTCATGTTACCTGTACCGGAAGCCTCGAGACCTGCTGTGGAGATCTGCTCGGATACATCTGCAGCCGGGAAGAGCTTCTCACCGTTAGATACGTTGTAGTTCTCAACGAATACGACCTTGAGCTTCTTGCTGACCTTAGGATCGGACTCGATGAGCTTGGCGATCTCGTTGATGAACTTGATGATAGCCTTAGCTCTGAAGTATCCGGGAGCAGCCTTGGCACCGAAGATAATGGTTACCGGAGGCATATCGAGCTTCGGATTCTCCTTGATACGGTCATAGAGGTTAAGAGCATAGAGAGCGTTGAGGAGCTGTCTCTTGTACTCATGGAGTCTCTTGATCTGGATATCGTATACGGAATCAGGGTTAAGCTTAACGCCCTGCTTCTTCTCGAGGTAATCGGCAAGTGTAGCCTTCTGAGCTCTCTTAACTTCGAGGAATCTCTTAAGAACCTTCTCGTCGTCAGCGAACTTCTCGAGTTCCTTAAGATCATCAAGGTGTGTTACCCAGTGATCGGAACCGAGCAATTCAGTGATAAGAGCGCCGAGCTCGGGGTTACATGTACGAAGCCATCTTCTCGGTGTTACACCGTTAGTCTTGTTGGAGAACTTCTCAGGATAGATCTCGTACCAATCCTTAAGTGTCTCAGCCTTGAGGATGTCTGTGTGGAGCGCAGCAACGCCGTTAACGGAATGAGAACCGTAAACTGCGAGCCAAGCCATCTGGATCTTACCGTCGGACAGAGGGCTCATACGATCGATAACGTCTGAATACAGACCGGACTCGTACATCTGAGCTCTGAACTGGTTGTTGATACCCTCGATGATCTCGTAGATTCTCGGGAAGAGGAATCTGAAGATGGAGATATCCCATCTCTCGAGAGCCTCCTGCATTACAGTGTGGTTTGTATAGCAGAATGTATCCTTTGTGATCTCCCATGCGTCTTCCCACTTGATGCCGTTCTCATCTACGAGAAGTCTCATAAGCTCGGGAATACCGATAACAGGGTGAGTATCGTTAAGCTGGATTACATTGTACTTAGCGAAATCATGGAGATCGTCGCCGTGAGCCTTCTTATACTTTCTGATGATATCCTGCAGTGAAGCGGATACGAAGAAGTACTGCTGTCTTACACGCAGAACCTTACCGTCGTAAGAAGAATCGTTAGGATAGAGAACTCTCCAGATATCCTGAACTCTGTTTCTCTCGATAACAGCGTCGTCGAATCTCTGTGAGTTAAAGAGATTGAAGTCGAACTCCTGAGCAGGCTCAGCCTTCCAAAGTCTCAGAAGATTGATGTTCTTTGTGCCGTAACCTGTGATAGGAAGGTCATAAGGAACAGCCCATACGTCCATGTCGTTGTAGTGGACCTTAACCTTACGGTCGTATCTGGGCAGTGTGAAAGGATAGCCGTGCTCCATCCAGGAATCCGGATACTCCTTCTGGAAACCGTTCTCGATCTGCTGACGGAAGAGTCCGTAACGGTAGAGGATTCCGTAACCGTCAACGGGAAGATTAAGTGTAGCGCATGAATCCATGAAGCATGCCGCAAGTCTTCCGAGACCGCCGTTACCGAGTGAAGGATCCGTCTCCTCCTCGAGAATATCGGTAAGATTCATACCGAAGTTCTCCATAGCCTCCTTAGCCTGGTCGTAGATACCGAGGTTAACAAGGTTGTTAAGCAGCGATCTTCCCTCAAGGAACTCAGCCGAGAGGTAGTGTGCCTGTCTTTCAGGGAGATATGTCTTTCTTGTGGACAGAAAATCATCTGAGATGATCTCTACTACAGTCTTAGATAATGCTTCCCAATAGTCTGCGGGTGTTGCCATCTCGAGAGGCAGTCCCGTGCTGGCTCTCATGTGAGCCTGCATCTTCTCTTCAAGCAATTTAGCTGTTATATTCTTGGCCATAACGACCCTCCTAATAAAAACTGCACCTATTTTAACTAATACGGGCGGACAGGTCAATTTGAACAAATGTCTAAAGTGTAAATTATATAATATCTACAAATTAAGTTGATAATACGCGCTTCCTATATTAAACTTTATTAAATATAAAGGAATTCAAAAGGCGGACGATATAAATGAGTTTTTGGGCGGCAGCAATGGTTGCGGCACTGGTCGGTGCGATAGTCGGTTATTCACAGACATTTGTTTTCGCGAAGATACCTGAGAAATGGCTTCAGGACTACGGTGTCAAGGAGACAGACCCCGATTTCCGCTTAAGTAAGAGAATGAAGCTTTTCCCCCACGGAGTGCTCTCTGCGCTGTTCTGCGCGGTCATCTACACGCTTTTCACGGTCGTTTGCTTCAATGTTTACGTTAATCCCCCCGCTTGCTTCCATATTATCGCGATGTTCCTCGCGACTCCCGTCATCGTTATCGTCATGATGTCGGACAGACTTAACAGGATCATCCCCGACGAGTGCTCGATCGCGCTCGCTCTTATCGGCATTTTCCTGCTCATAGGCGACTTCTTCGAGAAGGACGTGTGGTTCACGGAGCAGGCTGCATGGTACATTCCGCTTCTTAACAGGGTTCTCGCGGCTTTGGTAGGCGGCGGCGTGCTCTTCCTTATCAACTTCATCTGCCTGACCTTCCTCGGCAAGGACGGCATGGGCCAGGGCGACATGAAGCTTCTTGCCGCATGCGGTCTCATCACGGGCTGCTACGGTCTCGTCGTCGTCATCTACGTAGGCATCATCACGGCACTGTTCTTCGCGGTTCCGCTTCTTATCAGAAAGTACAGAAGGATCGCCGCCGAGAAGAAGGAGATCGCAGAATCAGAAGACCCGACTGCGAAAAGAAGAGAGATCGCCAAGCGCAAGGCTCAGATACATTTCGCAGACGATCCCGACTACCTCGCATTCGGACCCTTCCTTGCACTCGGAACTGCCGTATATATGGCTCTCGAGCCTTACTTCGCATCACAGATGCTCGGTTACTTAGAGCTGTTCGAGCTGGCATTCTGATATGGGAGATAACAAAGAGAACATCCCCGCACTTGCGATATTAAAGCATAATTTCGGAAGGCCTCATGTCATGACATGGGGTTGGTCCGTAATGCTGATGTCTCTTATTACACTCGCCGTATTCGGCTTGAGATGCTTTCTTAACGACCCGGACTTCCTGTTCCCCGCGACATCCATAGTCGGATGCTCGGCGCTTCTCATTCTCGAGACGCTGTGCGTGCTGGTATTTCCCGCCGTACTGTGCTCGAGGGGCATTGAAGATCAGACCGGCGGCTATTACACGGGCATCGGAACACTTATCCTGTCGCTCATATCGGGTATCCCGCTCATGATGATCAGGATCCCACTGTATAACATAATGGCGTGGGTTACATTAAGATTAGGCGGCAAGTCGGTCTATCCCGTATTCTTCCACGCAGATCCGACTTCGAATTACGCGACGGCGCTTACGATCCTGTCGGATAACGTTATCCCCGCTTTCGGCATCGCGATGTTCTTCTTCGGATTCCTGTGGACACGCTTCAAGAGCACGGACAGATTCCGGGCTTATGTGGTTATAACCGCCGTATTCGTGCTGTTCTCGATGGATTACACTTCTGTACTCGCGCTCATCGCGACCGGCATCTGGTGCTGCTACTTAAGATCGCGTGTGCACAATATGTGGGGACCTTTCCTGTGCCTTATCTCGATGAAACTGTCGGAGATGCTGCTGCCGGGCACCCTGTCGCGCATCGATATCTTTGAAGTGCAGACATATGCCGACATCGGTTCCACTTACTTCTACTCTTCCCTGCCGTCTTTCTTCATGGGCATGGTCCTGATCCTGTTCTTCATAAGGATGCTCGACTCATTCTCCATATCAGTAAGACACGAGATCACGGGAAGCGAGTACGATGAATCGATCCCTGCCTTTGACAAAAGCATTAACCTGTCTTTATTATTGACCTTAGCAGCGTTTATTACTCTGTGGGTCCTTATACTTAAAGGAGTTTACCTGTGAACGATCACGAGAGATATATAAAAGACCGCGCGACGGTCATGAGCATCATCAAGTATCTTCTTATCGCGGCCGTATCGGCTCTGCTTATTTTCTTCGCGTTAAGAGTTGTATCCGTTCTCATTCCTTTCCTTATAGGTTTCCTTCTGGCAAGGACTGCGCATGCCATTGCCACTCCCATCAATCAGTTCAAAGGAAGGAAGCATGCGCTCAGCTTAAAGCGCAAGAAGAGAACAGAGAAGATCATCTACGGCTTCCTTGTCGTCATTATATTATTAGCCGCTGCATACGGTATCTTCTCCCTTATAGGCCAGGGAATGCGAGCTTTGGCAGCATTGCAGAGCTATGCGGCTGACTTCTCCGATCAGGGTAAACTGTGGGATGCCCTTCAGAACGTATCCGAGAGCCACGGCGGCATCATCAAAGACTCCTTTATAGAGACGATCATGGCTAATATCAACCAGATCGAGATCAGCATTATGGAGCAGATCCCTGATGTATTGAGCAGGACTGTCTCTTCTCTTTGGAGCATCATAGGCAATATCCCTTACGGAATCTTCGTTGTCATCAGCGTCTTCATGAGCGGCTTCTACTTCATAAGCGACGGTCCTACGGTTCTTAAAGGCTACATGAAGACCATCCCGAACCATACGTTCAGAAGATCTTCCATCGAGCTTATCAACAACCTTTCCGTCACATTGTTCAGAGCTTTGGGCGGATATCTTCTGCTTCTCATCATCACGATGCTCGAATCCTGGATCGCCTTCAAGCTGGCGGATGTGGATTACGCACTTGTACTTGCACTTGTAACAGCAATCCTCGACTTCCTGCCGGTACTCGGCATCTCCGCTACGATGTGGCCTGTAATCATCTACTGTGCATTACACAATAATATCCGCGGCGCGATCATAATCATCATCGCTATGGCTATAATGACCGTCATAAGACGATTTATCGAACCTGCGGTGCTCGGCAAGAGCCTGCACCTGCACCCTCTCATGATGCTTATCTCCATGGCTTTGGGTGTCTATGTCTGGGGTGCGATCGGATTCCTTCTCGGACCCGTCGTATTCATCATCCTTCTTGACGTATTCAAGACATTCGGACTCGACAAGAAACTTCAGAAGTTCCTGTCACGCGTATTGACCAAATTCATGAATAACGACGACGATGATAATAAAAACGGGGAGAATACTGTTACAGCCGAAGAGAAGTAATTCAGGCTTCACGCCATCGGTGAGATGCCGCCGTCTTTATCTCCGTCACGACTTAAGAAAGTAAGCTCGGGAAGGTCTGCCTCACGGTCGAAAACAACATCAAATTCAGTCCCCGGATGCGGCACGCTGTCAAGTCTGTTGCCGTCCTTATCCGTTATGGAAATGACCTTAAGAGGAGCCTCGTAGCCCACGGGCTTCAACACATTAAGAGTATCGCCTGCATAGAGCTTATTCTTCTGCACAGCTCTGAAGGAACCGTCGGGATTCTTTCCCGTGATCTGCGCCACTACAAAAGCGGGCTTAACGTATGTCCTGTCGAGCGCGACCTTCGCGTCGTCCGACGGAGAATCGTAGAAGAAACCCGTGTCGTAATCGCGGTGCGTCAGCTTTTCGAGAAGGTCGGGCCACGCGGGATCAACCTTCCAGCCTTCAGGGTCCTTAAGATACAGATCCACAGCCTCGCGGTAGACCTTCGCAGTTACCGCGGCGTAGTAGTCGCCCTTGATGCGTCCCTCGATCTTAAGCGAGTCAACGCCAGCGTCGACGAGGTCCGGGATGTGCTCGATCATAGAAAGATCCTTGGAGCTTAAGATGTACGTTCCGCGCTCGTCCTGCTCTATCGGCAAAGCCTCATCGGGGCGCTTCTCCTCGACGAGTGAATAACCCCAGCGGCAAGGCTGTGCGCACGCGCCTCCGTTCGAACGGCGTCCCGTAAAGTAATTAGACAGGATGCAGCGGCCGGAGTACGAGATGCACATCGCGCCATGCACGAACGCCTCGAGCTCGAGGTCGGACGGGATATTATTTCTTATCTGCTTTATGTCGGCCAAAGACAGTTCGCGCGCGAGAACTATACGGCGCGCACCCTGCTCATACCAGAATTTACATGCGTCGGAATTGGTCGTGGAAGCCTGCGTCGAGATATGGATCTCGAGATCGGGAGCAACTCTCTTAACATGCGCGAAGATTCCGGGATCACTTACGAGTACAGCATCGGCATGAGCCTCATGTGCAACGAAGTCGATCTCGTCATCGATCACCTTCATGTCAGCCTCGAGTCCCATGATATTCATCGTGACGTAGCACTTAACGCCGCGCTCGTGAGCGTAGGCGATGCAAGACTTCATGTCATCGTGATCGAAGTTATCTGAGAATGTACGAAGTCCGAATCTTTTGCCCGCCATATATACGGCATCGCAGCCGTAAGCGATGGCAGTCTTGAGCTTCTCGGGAGAGCCCGCGGGGGACAGTACTTCGGGACGACGGCTCATCAGCCTGCCTCCTGCGAAGTCTCAGACGTATCAACACCCGCAGCTTCAGCCGCAGCCTGGGCAGCCTCCTCGGCCTGTCTTGCCTCCCAGTTAGCCTGGAATGTCGCGACGTTATTCTCATGCTCTGCAAGCGTTACAGCGAACAGAGTTCCGCCGTAGCCGTCGGCACAGAAATACATATAGTTCGAGTTCGGCTCCGGATAGAGAGCTGCCTGTATCGCATCCTGACCGGGCATGCAGATAGGTCCCGGAGGAAGTCCCTGATACATATATGTGTTATAAGGGCTGTCGAGCGAGATGTCGTCCGCTGTAAGGAAGATGTCGGGATCAAGTCCGTTCATTCTTCTTATGAAGTTGACTGTCGCGTCGGATCCTAAGTAATGCATGCTCTCGTCAGACGAATTCATTCTGTTTCTGAATACTGAAGAGATATACATCATGTCGGTCATGTTGGAAGACTCGGCCTGGATGATGGATGCGAGCGTCATGATCTGATCCATCGACATTCCGAGGGACTCCGCACGCTCGTAGTACTCGTCGTAAAGCTTATTCTCCGTGTTATTAAGCATAGTGGAGATGATCGTCTCCGCACTCGCATTAACGTCGAACTCATATGTATCCGGGAACAGGTAGCCCGACAGGACGTGGTCTCTTCCCTCGACAAGTTCGATCTGCGATACGAAGCGGTAGTCCGTAAACAGGTTCGGGCTGTCCATGCACTCGTCCATCTCCTCGTCGGAGAATGTAAGTCCCGCCTCGTGGAGCTTGACCTTCATCTCTTCGTAGGTAATACCCTCCGGGAACGTGACGGTAACGCTTACGGATCTCTGCGTCAGAAGGAACATGATCTCGTCGTAATCGAGGCCCTGCAGCAGATAGTGTGTACCTGCCTGGTACGCACCGTCGAAGCCGTTGACCTTGGACAGCAGTGAGAACATGAATGTGTTGTCTATAAGACCCAGCTCGAACAACTGATCCGCGATATCCGACGTCATGTCACCGGTTCTGATGACAAAAGGAATGGCTCCCTCGGTGTTCATGTCCACCTTAAAGGAGCCGTCTTCAATACTCGCCTCGAGGGCGGTAAATCTTTCTTCCTGTGTAATTACGTAATTGTAGCCTACATAAACGCCCATGATCGCGAATGACACGAGCAGGAGCAGGATTATAAGTATATGAACTACAAACTTAAGCTTCTTTGGCAGCATCTTTCTTCTTGGCTTCGGCCTTGAGACGCTGGTCGGTATTGAGGATCTTCTTTCTCAGTCTGATGCTCTTCGGAGTTACCTCGCAAAGCTCATCATCCTCAACAAATTCGAGGCACTGCTCAAGGCTGAAATTAAGAGGAGGTGTAAGACGCATAGCATCATCACTTCCGGCTGCACGCATGTTGGTTACATGCTTCTTCTTACATACGTTTACGGTGATATCCTCGGGCTTCGGATTGATACCGACGATCATACCTTCGTAAACTTCCGTGCCGGCACCTATGAGAAGGTTTCCTCTGTCCTGTGCGTTGTAAAGACCGTAGGTCATAGCCGTGCCGCTTTCGAACGCTACGAGGACGCCGTGTGAGCGTGTCGCGATCTGTCCCGCGACCGGCTCATAGCCGCTGATTATGGAGTTCATTATACCATTGCCCTTAGTGTCGGTCAAAAACTCGGTACGGTATCCGATGAGTCCTCTGGAGGGAATATTGAACTCAAGTCTTGTGTATCCCTTTGACGGAGGAAGCATGTTCTTCATCTCTGCCTTACGTGAGCCGAGCTTCTCGATAACAGCACCTACAAACTCCTCGGGAACGTCGATAACAAGGTCCTCATAAGGCTCGCACAATACGCCGTCGATCTCCTTCATGATAACCTTAGGCTTACTTACCTGGAGCTCGTAGCCCTCTCTTCTCATCTCTTCGATGAGGATGGAAAGATGGAGCTCTCCTCTTCCCTTTACGATGAAGGACTCTGTCGTATCTGTCTCTTCGACTCTCATGGAAACGTTGGTCTCGATCTCTTTAAAGAGTCTGTCTCTTAAGTGACGTGAAGTAACGAACTTACCCTCCTGACCTGCGAAAGGAGAATCGTTAACGGAGAATGTCATAGCGATCGTAGGCTCGTCGATCTTAACGAAAGGCAGTGCCTCGGGTGTGCTCTGGTCGCACAGTGTGTCGCCGATACCGATGTCGGAGATACCTGCAACGCAGACGATCTCACCTACGGAAGCTTCGCTTACTTCCTGTCTGCCGAGACCGGAGAAGCGGAGAAGCTTAACAACTCTTGCGGATCTCTTGCCCTCCTGCTCGATGTTAACTACGACGCAAGGCTCGCCCTGCTTGATAGTACCTCTCTCGACTCTTCCGATAGCGATACGGCCGATATAAGGATCGGAATCGATATTGGAAACAAGAAGCTGCATGGGAGCTTCGGGGTCACCCTGAGGGCAGGGTGTGTGCTCGATGATAGTATCGAGAACGGGGCAGAAGTCTGTAGCTCTGCCTTCTGTGTAATCCTTAAGATCGAAGCAGGCAACTCCTACCTTACCGGATGAATATACGATCGGGAAGTCGAGCTGATCCTCATCGGCACCGAGCTCGATGAACAGATCGAGTACCATGTCTACAACCTGCAAAGGTCTTGCATCGGGACGGTCGATCTTATTGATACATACGATAGGTCTAAGGCCTAACTCGAGAGCCTTGTGAAGAACGAATCTTGTCTGGGGCATAGGTCCGTCGAATGCGTCTACTACGAGCAGAACCGCATCAACCATCTTAAGTACTCGCTCTACCTCGCCTCCGAAATCAGCGTGTCCGGGAGTATCAACAACGTTGATCCTTATACCCTTGTAGTCGATCGCAGTGTTCTTGGCAAGGATAGTGATTCCTCTTTCCCTCTCAAGATCATTGCTGTCCATAACCTGCTCGACGATTTGCTCGTTCTCGCGGTAGATACCTGCCTGCTTGAGCATGGAGTCGACGATGGTTGTCTTACCGTGGTCAACGTGTGCGATGATAGCGACGTTTCTTAAGTTCTCGATCTTCATAAATTGACACTCCAAATGTTCTTTCTCAATGTGTGTTGAAAACTGCTGTATAAAAATGCCTATATTATTAAACTACTTCGCGCGCGTATTACATATAAGACTATATGCACAAAGTTTTAGGTCTGCTCACCCTTTTTATTACGCATTAATATCTTAATCGGCGTGCCTTCGAAGCCGAAGTTACGTCTGATCTGGTTCTCGATGTAACGCTCGTAGGAGAAATGCGACAGCTCGGTGTCGTTTACAAACAGCGCGAACGTCGGCGGTTTTATCGCTACCTGCGTTCCGTAGTAGATCTTAAGATGCTTACCCTTATCCTGAGGTGTCGGTACCATCGCGACAGCCTCGGTGAGCATGTCATTAAATACACCGGTGGTAAGTCTCTTCTCGGAAGACTCGTTAGCCTTGACGATAGCCTCCCACAGCTTGTCGACACGCTGTCCTGTTTTCGCAGAGATGAAGAGTACCGGCGCGTAGTCCATGAAAGAGAAACGCTCCTTGACCATCTTGGTCATAGCCTCGAGCGTACCTGTCTCCTTGTCTACGATGTCCCACTTATTGATAACGATGATGGAAGCCTTGCCGCTGTCGTGCGCGACGCCCGCGACTCTCGTGTCCTGCTCGGTAATACCTACGGACGCGTCGATCATGATGACGCACACATCCGCCTTATCTACTGCTGACAGAGCTCTTACCATGGAATACTTCTCGACAGAGTCCTCGATGCGGCTTTTCTTACGCATACCCGCCGTGTCGACGAGCACGAACTTGCCGTACTTGTTGTCGATCATGACGTCGACCGCATCTCTTGTCGTGCCTGCGATGTCGGAGACGATGCTTCTGTCGGAGCCGCTCATCTTGTTCGTGAGGCTCGACTTGCCCGCATTCGGTCTTCCTATAAGTGCGACTCTGATCCTGGAGTTGTCCTCATCGCCCTCCCCCTGTGCAGGGAAATACTCGAAAATCTTATCAAGCAGATCGCCGATACCGAGTCTGTGAGCCGCTGATATCGGAATGATATCGCTCTCGCCGAGTCCTAAGTTATAGAACTCATACATCTCTGCAGGCGGCTCGCCTACCTTATCGGATTTATTAACTGCGATGACGATCGGTTTGCCGGACTTACGAAGCATTGCCGCGATTTCTTTATCGGACGCGGTCATTCCGGACTTAAGGTCGACCATGAATACGATAACGTCGGCAGTGGCGATAGCTACCTCTGCCTGAGCTCTCATGCCCTGAAGGATGATATCATCGCCTGCGGGCTCGATTCCGCCCGTGTCGATGATCACGAACTCGCGCTCGCGCCATGTGGCAGTCGCATAAATACGGTCCCTCGTAACTCCGGGGGTATCATGTACGATCGATATGCGCTCACCGTAAAGCGTGTTAAAAAGCGACGACTTTCCTACATTCGGACGTCCGACTATGGCTACGGTAGGTTTACTCATGATCCTTCTCCTTACTGACCGGCAAAATAAAGGCGGTGTCAGATGATCTGCACCGCCTGGTTCGTGTTAGTTTAAGGAAGAATTACTCTTCTTCGCCTACTGTAACAACAGCCTTACCGTCAAGATATCCGCAGTTCTTGCAAACCGTGCGGCGAAGCATCTTCTGATGACACTGCGGGCACTCAACAAAACCCGGAACAGAAAGCTTCCACAGGCTTCTGTGACGTGATGTCCTTGCCTTAGACCATTTTCTCTTAGGATGTGCCATATATTTTCACCTCCATCTTAAAGGTATTAGTTGTTCTTTCAAACGTGCTTGACGATTATACATTGCTTTCTTTTACTTTGCAAGCACTAATTTTTTCCACGGAACAAGAGTCTTTATTCCGCCGTTGCTGATATGTACTAACTCGCCGATTTTACACCATATAGTAGGCGATTTCCATTGATTTGCCTACTATTTCATCACTTTTACATATATAGTAGGCAATCCGCATTTTCCGCCTACTACCTGCTCATTTTCACTTGCGTAGTAGGCATATTCGTTCCAAACGCCTACTATTTTCCCAACTTTTGGGAATGTAGTACATCGCCCCCAAATCACCGTCAGCATCACTTATAATCAAGGTCAATAAGGGGATCATTATGAGAGTACAAACACTTAAACAAGAACTGCTGAACAGATATCAGTGGATTTGCAGGATCATTATTTACTATCAAGAACAGTTGGAACAGCTACCTGAAGGGAAACTCAGAATTCAGCATAATTCCAAGTCCTCATCTTATTACCAAGCGGACGAGAACCGACGGGACAACGGAACCCTGATCAAAGACAAACATCTGATACATCAGCTGGCGCAGAAGAACTACATCAAGACCGTCCTTAAAGCGGCGGAAGCGGAGAAGAAGGAATTGAAGCGTCTGATCGACCGGTATCCGGAACAGACAATTGAAGACATCTACGGAACGATCAACAAAGAACGACAGTCACTTATCACCCCGATCGAACTGCCGGATAACGAATTCATAAACAACTGGCTCAGCAAGCCTTACAAAGGAAAAGGCTTCGGCAACGGCGACCCTTACTATATGACAATTAAAGGAGAGCGTGTAAGATCAAAGTCCGAGCAGCTGATCGCCGACAGGCTCTACAATAAGAATATTCCTTATAAATATGAATGCCCGCTACAGGTCGGAAAATATATCATCCATCCTGACTTCACGATCTTAAGGATGAGCGACCGAGAGGAGGTCTACCTTGAGAACTTCGGCAGAATGGATGATAAAGAGTATTCCGACAGCACACTATGGAAGATCAATCACTATTCACTTAACGGGCTGTTATTCGGCGAGCGGGTATTTGCTACTTTCGAGTCAAAGGATAAACCTCTCGATGTAAGAGTCTTAGACAGGATAATCGAACAGCAATTAAGGTGATCATACCGCGAAGCCGAGTTTTACGGTCGTCTTCTGACCCGTCGGGATCATGCAGAAGTCTTCCTTGCGAAGCTTCGTTACGTCGTCTTCGGTAATCTCCGAACCGGCGCATTCCGCCACAACCCTTTCAGCCTGACGCATTATAGCACGCTCGAGGACATTACGCACGTAACGGCCGTTACCGAAGTTCTCTGCCTGCGATGCGGTCTCGAAGATCCCGCGGCAGAACTCGAGTGCCTCATCATCAACTTTGTACTGGCGGTCCTCGATCATGAGCTTAAGGATCTCTGTCAGTTCAGACGCGTTGTAATCCGGGAAGTTCAGGTGGAAAGCGATACGGCTTCTGAGACCCTCGTTCTGATCAAGGAACGTCTTCATCTTGTCGGGGTATCCCGCGAAGATGACGATGACCTTGTCACGGTAATTCTCCATAAGCTGCGTGATCGTATTGATCGCTTCCGCGCCGTAAGTGTTGCTTCCGTCAACGAGAGAATATGCCTCGTCTATAAACAGCACGCCGCCTTCAGCCGCACGGAACCTTTCCTCGACGATCTTGGCAGTCCAGCCGACATATTTGCCGACGAGATCCTGACGGCCGCACTCGACGTACTTGCCCGACTTTATGACTTCCTCGTCCTTAAGGATCTGAGCGATAAGCCTTGCGACACTTGTCTTGGCGGTACCCGGAGTTCCGGTAAAGATCATGTTAAGAGACGAACCCGTGATATCAAGGCCCATGCGCTCCCTTACGCATCTTACCTTGCCTGCCGCGATCACCTGATCGACAACGGCTTTGATCTCGGTAAGGCCCACCATCCTCTGCAGGCGCTCGTAAGGCTTGCTCTCGATCTTCGTGACCTCAACCTTATAGGACTCCTTGGACTTATATGCTTTATATACATGATTCTTAAGGCCGTTGCCGTACCATGCGTTATAAGCATTGAAGATATCCGTGACGGTATACGAATCAAGCTTCGGCAGATACTTAAGCGCTTCCTCTTCATCTTCGACATCGAAATCAACCCTGGAAGTCAGCCCGAGAAGATAGTTCTTCGCATCTTCATAAGTACCGGCGCCTTCCGTGATCTGAATGATATCAGCCTTGGACGTGATATTGCTTATGGCATCGCCGTCCTTCATGGACTGTCCCGTAAGCTCGACGAAGATAAAGAGCGTATCCTTCTTGCAGTTGCTTAAGATATCGCCCGTAAGTTTCGTGAACTCATGGAAATCCGTCGCGTAATTACCCATGCTCTCGTTGCCCTTGAGCTCGATCATGACGACACTTCCCTCGCAGGCATCGATGACCTGACGGTATCTCTGATCTCTGAGGATCCCCCTCTGGAAATCCTTCAGCACAGTCTTTCTGCAAGACAGAAGCCTGTTGTTACTGTAAAGAGCATTAATAAGAAGATTACTTATATCGTCTACTGCACCCCAGTCACCTGCGCTGATCATGTAGTGCACGGGATGACCGTGGTACTCTTTGGCATTGCTTCTGGAGTAGATCCTGTCGATCTCCTCCCGAAAAGACTTCGACGCCAGTATCTCTCCTGCCTTGCTCACGCACTGCTTCTTCGTCATCTTTGTGATGTCCACGAGATCTTCCTTAAGATCGAAAGGATACGGATCGAACAGAGAGGCTCTGAAGTCAAGATTCAGAATGCTCATCAGTTTTCCCGCGCCGTAATAATTGCTGTTGTCAACTTCGCGCTTGAAGTCCTTCACCGTGATCTCGCGTCTGGTAACGATCTCCATATCCGCGAAAGTGGAAGCGATCTTATCGTCGAATTCGGATGCATCGACAGAGTCAACACTTACGGCAACACACAGCTCGAGCGCGTATTCCATGCACTTGGTGATGGCGATAACGTATTTCTTGTCACGCTGGTAATCGTTCTTAAACTCGGCATTCATGGCATCGATCTCGCTCTCGCCGAACTTGTTATCGAAGTTTCTGAAGTGCCTTGACGCATCCTGCTCCGTGCGTCTGCTGCGTGCCTTTCTGCTCTTGAGGTCCTTATCCTGGAGATAGTAATGATAATAAAGCATAGTGTTTCTCCTTTTCTTACTTCCTGTTGTTAACTACTTTGTCTATAAGCCCGTAAGCGAGTGCATCCTCCGGATCGAGCCAGTTGTCACGCTCGCAGTCCTGTGCGACCTGCTCGGTCGTCTTGCCCGTGTTGTCTGCCATCATCGCGTAGAGCTTGCGCCTTATTTTCAAAATGTGCTCGGCAGCAATACTGATGTCCGTCGCCTGGCCTCCGGTCTGTCCCAAAGGCTGGTGGATCATGATCTCGGCGTTGGGCAGAGAATATCTTTTGCCTTTCGTGCCGCCTGCAAGAAGGAATGCTCCCATACTCGCAGCCACGCCGACGCAGATCGTGGAGACATCACAGCTTATGAACTTCATCGTGTCGTATATCGCCATACCTGCCGTGACAGAACCTCCCGGGCTGTTAATGTAGATGCTGATGTCCGCCTTCGGATCCTGAGACTCGAGGTAGAGAAGCTGCGCCGTCACCGAAGTCGCAAGCGCCTCCGTTATCTCGCCTCCTATGAAGATGATCCTCTCCTTAAGAAGCTTGGAGTAGATGTCATAAGCTCTCTCCCCGAATCCCGTGCTTTCAATTACTGTAGGTACAAGATACATATTTTTAAACCTTCATTTCTTTTATTAATCTTTGTAATCCCTGAGTGCTTCCGCGAGCTTGGCAACAGCGCGGTTCTTAAGCTTGTGAATAAACTGAGCGGATACATCGAAGTCCATGCCGATGACGCAGAGCTTCTCAGGCTCCCCGTACAACCCGAAGAAACGGCAGACCACTTCGCGTTCTTTGTAGTCAAGAACTTCGTTTACCGCCAGGCGGAGCGTATCGCCTAAAGAGCGAAGAATCGCTTCTTCCTCGGGGCTCGGAACCTCGCCCGCAATCAACTCGAGGCGCGAAGTCTCCGAGCCTTCGGAAGCGGGCGCATCGTAAGAGAAAACCGAGGGCTTCTCCGACAGGAACAGTACGGCTGTATCCCTTTTGCACTTAAGGTCTTTCATAAGCTCGTCTTCCGAGGGCCTTCTTCCGCACTCGGCCTCGAAAGAAGCTATATATTCCTGAGCGGCCATATATGCCTTGAACTGCTTGGGCTTCATAGTCCAATAAGGGTCGAAGCTCTGCCTTTCCTTCTGCATGGTCCTGATCATGCAGGTTACGGCATATGTGCTGAACTTATTGCCCTTCCCGGGATCGAACCCGAGGATTGCCTTGCGGAGGCCCAGGTAAGCTGCAGCCTGAACATCGTCTCTGTCACAGTGATAGAGATTGTTCTTCTTAATGAACTTATTGGCCGTATCAATAAGAAGCTTCATATTGTGCATAGTGATGTCTTCTTCGGCGAGCTCATCGCCTGCCTTAAGGCGTGCGAAAGCTTCCCGCTCCTCTTCGGGAGTGTAAGGGGGAAGAATGTATTCGGAGCTCTCGAAAGCGGTCTTCTCGTTCTTGTTAATCTTGTCTGACATAATAGTCGGCCCTCCGTGAACGGGTGTGTTGCACACTAATTGCGTATACTCGCAATTGCGATTTGTCTGATATTGTTGTAGAACCCTGCCGGCAGATTTAAACCTGCATTTTGAGAATTATTATCGCTTGTGAACGCTATACAGGCGTTTTAAGGCGCGCAAATACACATATGATGCATTTGCCGATTTGAAATTTCTGTTGTTTAGTGTTATCCCTTAATTGTTAATGTGAGAATAGCAAGTTGAAATTTGTTTGTAAATAGTTTTTTCTCGCAATTTTCAAAATTGCAAATTACGGCGACAATAATGGTACACTTGTCCCGCATATGAAAATTACGGTCAATTGTGATTGAGATTAAACTCTTCTATTATGGATGAATTCTCTACGTCGAGGAGGATTATCGATATATCCCCGTTCACTTTAAGATTAGAATACGTCTCGACCGTAGCTTCGTAATCATCTCTGTCAACAACAACGAAAGAATACTTCAGATCCTTAAGCGACTCGGGCTCCCATATATCCCTAAGGAATACCGAAGCATAATCATCTGCCGGAAGAACACTTCTCGGAGCTCCGTGACGTCTTCCCATCCAGGAGAACAAAAGCCTGAATCCCCAATACTTCGGATATGACTTATTGGATCCCCTGTTCTCGGCTACCACATCCGCCGGCATATACAGACGGTAAATCTCAGAATAGCCTACGGATCTGGGGAATCTGGGCAGGATCGCATACGGTATATCATCGTCCTGATCGTCTTCGTCAAAAAGTTTGACGACAAGATCCCTGACGGCATTCTTCGTACGTATCTCAAGCTCGGTGAAATCCCTCATATGTTCGGAAATGGGATGCTCTTCAAGATCTTTCTTTGCCTTCAGTCCGTTCGCACGGATGAACACCTTATAAAAATACTCGCTGTCAGAACCGGTGTGATCCGCGATCGTCCTGATCATATCCCAGGACAGAGGTCTCTTTATATTCTTTGTCTTGATCCTTGAGAAGGTCGACGGCTGCACATTGCACGCCTGTGCGAAATCAGCCATGGTAGCATATCCGCCAGCCTCTCTGGCGTTATCGATCAGAGTGGACAGTCTCATAAAATCAGGCGTATATACCTGCTCGTAATCTTCTTCGCGGAATTCTGCCATAGGTCTAATATAGCACACCTTTACTTTTTCGCAAATTGCGTGTTATTGCGGATCAGTTTGCCGGAATTAAACAGGACATAGCACAGGCATGCCGCGACCGCCGACCGACATACTCGCGGAGAAGACGGTAAATCCGAGCATGATAAAGAACCTTGCTGAAGGTGTAGTCGCGGTCGTTATTGTCCCGGGGTGACATCGATTATGCTGAACCCGCAGGCGTTGATGATCTTGGTGCCGGACGGGTGGTCGTATTCTTTCTTGATCCTTCCGTAATTCATGTGCACGTGGCCGTGGACCATGAACTCGGGGTGGTATTTATTCATAATGTCGTTGAACGTGTCGAAGCCCCTGTGAGGCAGATCCTCGAGGTCGCCGTAGCCTTTCGCGGGAGAGTGCGTAACGAGAACGTCCACTCCTCCCTTAAGCATAGCCTTCGGACGCAGACGCAGCGCGCGCAGCTTCATCTCGCGCTCGGTGTACATATTCTTGCCGTTGGGGTTATAGCGGTACGAGCCTCCGAGCCCCATGAACTTCACGCCGTTGTACTCGAAGATGCGGTCCTCGATGCAGATCGCACCGAGAGGCGGCTCCTTTATCTGACCGTCATCGTGATTGCCACGCACGTAGATCATCGGGACGTTGATCATGGAGATCAGAAAATCTATGTAATCAGATCTTAAGTCGCCGCAGCCTACGATAAGCTCAACGCCTTCAACCCTCTTCTTGTCGAAGTGGTCGTATAACAGCTTATCTTCAATATCGGCTACGGCTAAGATCTTCATTCTTCTGTTTCTGCGCTCTTCTCCGGCTTCTCTGCAGTGCTGATGATAGGCATGCCGTTCGCCAGTACCGTCTTCTGAGCGGACTCGGTCAGCTCATCGAAAGTCGGGATAGATCCTACTACATTATCGCACAGCCAGTTCATATTGATAATCTGTTCGTTATCAAGCTTAGGGCTTAACGCATCCTTTATGACGCCGTCCTGCGACCTCAGCTCTCCGTCGAAAGGATTAAGAACGTCGGACGTCAGTCCCTTACGCATGATCGACACGAGCTTTAACGTCTCATACGGGATCGTATCGCACTGATATATATCGATAACTCCCGAGGACATTCCCCACCAGTAGTTGATGGCGGAGTCTTTCGCATCTGCGCTCGCGGCATCCCACGCGTCATTCAGGATCGTCTGCACGATAAGCTCGTAGTACTTACCCCAGTTCCATACAGGGAACGCGATGTTGGTGATCTCGCCGTTCTCGCCTATAGTATAAAGTCCGTATTCGTTATCTGCGTTCTTCGGCTTGATAAGGTCAGGACCGGATACGACGCTGAACTTATTCTCTCTTACATATTCACGCCAGTACTCTTCCTTGAGGCACGACCATGTCAGATGGATCTTAACGTTAGGATCCACCATGGAGGCACCGATCGCGAACGCATTGATGTTGGCGATGTTACCGCAGATGGGGTACGTCGATACATAACCGATGCGGTGATCCTTCGAGATTGTCGCAGCGATCATGCCGAGCAGGAACTTCGCCTCATACATTCTTCCGTAGTATGTTCTTACCGCCTCATGCGACAGGTGTACCGAGCAGTTCAAGAACTTGATCTTCGGGTACTTAACCGCAGCCTTAAGTGCGAACTCCATCTGTACGGGTGAGGTAGTGATGATGAGATCCGCGCCGTCTTCCGCAGCCGCCTCGACCGACTCCTCGAACTCTTCTTCCGTGTCCTTGCAGTCGCATGCGAGCGTCTTTACGATACCGGGGAAAACCTCTTCGAGATCTTTTCGACCTCCTTCGTGACCGTGGATCCAACGCGACTTCGTGGCGTCACCGTCGTAGAGGAAGAGGATCTTGAGCGGGTTCTGCTCCGTGTAAGTCTTCTTCATGATGTTGTCGATGATCGGGATCACCGTCTTCTTCTGAAGCTGCGGCTCCTCGGAGAACACGATCTGATTGCCGTTCGCGCGGATACGTATCTCCTTCCAGATCAGCGACAGGTTCTTCTTAATCTCATCCTGCACGGGGATCTTCAGGCTGTCGTACTTGTACATGTCGAGATAAACAAGGAACGCATCACCGGGAGTGATCGTCGTGTACGCCTTACCACCCGTAGCCATGTACACCTTCGAAAAGGCAAAGAACGCAGACTTCAGATCCTTAATCGCATCCTCATCCCAGGGCTCATCAAGTGTCTGTCCCGCGACAGTCGCGAGCTTCTGATAAGCGCCCTCCTCAGTGAAAGTTATGTTGTAGATCGAAGTGCATTTAAAGAACTTCAGGAACTCATAGTAGATCTTAACTTCCTTGTCCTCTTCGTCCGTCTGCGGAGGCATGACACGCGTTACCGTGGCAAGTATCGTCGGCTGTTCGAGATACTTCATTACGGAAACTCTCTTGTTGCCCTCCTGGACATAGAACTTACCCATGAACTCGATGACGGTGATGGCATCGTTGATACCGTGCTCCGTCTGATAGTCCATAAGGCTTATCCACTTGGTTCCGAATTCTGTTTCGGGTCCGAGCAGAGGCATGAAATTACGAGCGAACGAATCCTGCCTTCCCGTCGTTACCGTACCTACAATTAACGAGATCGGGATCTCTATGGTTCCTACGGGAACTTCATTAAGAGTAGTCCTCTTCTCAAGCATATGATCGAGCGCCGGAAGATAAGGGTAGCGACCTTCACTCAAGGCCTTCTGATACTCCTTGGTTCCGAGCTTTCTCGCTTTAATGTATTCTTCTTGTGCTGTTGCCATAAGTTCTGTTTCTATCCTTTATAAGATTAATTGTTAATTAACCCCAACCCGTCTGTATTCTAACACAGAACCCGGCATCAATAATTTGCCGTATTAACCGAAAACAGCCGTCGATCTGCTCAATTTATTGATTCTTTTACGAAGCATTCTTAAGGCCTTGAGACTCTCCTCAATCTGCTTTGATGTTGTCTTCTTAAATGTATGCTTTGCCATCTCTTATTCTCCTTGTGATTTATTATCCACTGATAATTAACCATAAGAAGCGGGGCAAACCAATGATCAATCAACCCTGAATGTGTCGCTTATCGTTCTTGCGCCTTGTTCGTGCGCACCTAATTCGGGATTTTAAGAAAAAGTGCAATAAATCGCCCTTTTCGTTGCACCTTTTTACATCTTTTGATAATAGGTGCAATAATCGTCGATAATTTTGCACTTAATTTTTAAATACAATAAAAGGTGCAAGAAAACACCCGTTTCATTGCACCTTTTCGAGAAATACAGAAAATAGTGTTGCGTTACATATCGCCGTACAGGTAAAACACCTTCTCATCATCAAGCCTGATGCAGGCAAGATTCGCATTGCAGCCGTCGTACTTCTTGCCGTACACAAGTCCGCAGTCGATATTTATGAATCTGCGGTTCTTTGCCTTGTCCTCGTAATACCAGACCTTACCTTCGTTATAGAAACCTTCACCTTTAATAATCGTCGGTGTATGTCCGAAGACTATCGTCGTATCATCCTTGCCGCCGCAGCTGACGGCATCGTTTCTCGCCCAGATATAGAACTGCTTAATATCCCTCGAATAGCCGGACATAGCATCTCCATTGAATCGATCCTCTTCTATATATCCCGCATGAACCATAAGATAATTCTTGTCGTTGATCCTGCGCTGCGTATAATACGGCATCTTCATGATCATACTTTCCCACTTCAGGAAATCATCCGACTTAAGATCTGCATACTCTTTTATAAGATCCTTGACCGTATCGTACGGATCGTAAACCTGAATATAGAACAAAGGATCTTCCAAATATGAAAGAAGATCATCTGGACACTCCACCTTTTCGCTCATATACGATAGTTTCCTGCAATAATACGCGAAATCAAAATCATGATTTCCCATAAGAAACGTAACCGACTCCGGCTTTGATTCCATATAGCGAAGCATCTCAAAATTCTCGGGACCGCGATCAACGATATCGCCCGCGATGATCACTTCGTCCTTCTTAGAATCAAAGCCGATCTTCTCGAGCATCTCCATATATTCGGTATAACAACCGTGGATATCAGACATTACATAAGTACTCATTTAACTCCGCATTTGTCCTTAATATCTTCTATTATCTGATCAATTCTCACGGGTCTGTTGTCGTGTGCATCGAGTTCGACGTGATAAATAAGGCCATTATCAAAGTCTGCGAACCTGTCATCTGTATGCGTGTGTCCGCACAGATCGATCACATGATTGTGCAGCGATTCGCCTTCTTTATAATGATCCGTGACCGTCGGATAGTGCGACAGGAAGAATTCATAATGCTTGTACCTTAAAGGCATCGCATACCCTTCCACCACAGTGTCGTGACACTGCTTATATAATTCAGGCCTTTCACCCGTATCGTGGTTACCCAAAATTACATGCTTCCTGCCGACCAACTGATCCCAATACCTGATGCCTTCATGAATATCTTTAAGCACAAGGTCACCGAGCACATAGACATCATCATCCGGAGTGATCAGTTCATTCCAGTTCTTAACCAGCGCCTCGTTCATCTCATGAACCGACTTAAACCCGCGGGGGCCGTAAATAAACCCGCGGTCATGACAGAAATGCAGGTCTGAAGTAATGTATATCATCCTGCGAGCACCCTCTTGAACACCCGGTAATTACTGTCATCAACAGGCGGACAATAAATCGCGAATTCGATCACCTTAAATGCGTGCAGATAATCACCGATTACATTATAATTCGCACGTGCGACAACCTCAGGATTGTTCGCGAAAGCACCGCATCCGAACGCTCCGAGCACTACCGCCTCCGCGCCGTTCATAACAGCAACCTCGAGCATCCTCCTGAGTCTTTTCTCATGCAGCGTCTGCAGTTCTTCATCGCTTATATCGACATGCACATTGCCGTCGCCCATGTTGTACGGATTACTCGGATCGATCCTCAGGTTCGGCGCGGCACACGTGATGACATCGACGTCGAACCACTCGTCTTCAGGGCGCAGCTCCGGCACCGCAGTATCGCTCTTAAACACCGTCACCGACGGCGTATAGATAATATCGTCATTATGCAGAGGATCATGCACGGCACGGTGCGGCTCATAGAACCCCGCAAGCATCTTCGGCGTATTCAGACTGAAGTACAATCCCGAGCATCTGCAAAGACACTCCTCCTGCGCACTTGAACCCTTCACGACACCGCCTCCCGGAGTAGTAGCCGAAGCGAAATTGTGCACTGCGGTCTTCATTCCTTTATATGCTTCCGCCGCCTCGAAAGTGCGCTTCTTGGACACGACCACCTTCGCAGCAGACTCATGCAGATCGCGCTTCGAAGAAGGAACATCATCCGTCTCAAGTATCAGCCTCTGGCCCTCAGTCGCAGCCTTAACAGAAGCCCTGATTCTGTCATTACTTTCACAAAGTCTTTCAGTATCCTTAAATACGATAATGTTGTCTTCTCTGCTCATATTCTTACCCCCTATGTAATCATTATACAAAAACATACAAAAACGCATGCCCATAACCGAACTTGGGCATGCTGCCTGCCGCGAACGGGAGGCTAGTTTTCTGCAGGTGAAAATTCTAATTATTATCGCTTGATCTGTATAACAATGAACAATCACTTATAACAAACAACAAATAACGGAAACACATTAACAATTAAACAATAACTATAAACAAAACGTCGTCGTTCTCATGCCATCCGGCTGTTTGTCACCTGCACGGAAAAAGACTTATTCCAATTCGACGTCAACGTCGAACTCTACTGTCTGATTATGCTCATCAAGTCTCATCTGCATCTCAAAAAGGAGACAACTTACCTCGTCGTAATCCTTTCTGACCTGCTCAAGGTCATAATTGACATATGTGTACTCAACAGTTGGCTTTCTGGAAGAATAGTATCCATAGTCACCGACACGTGACTTAGGAAGCTGCTTTCTCATATTGTCCAGCACTGCCTTTCTTTTGTTAAGCTGGCTCATTCTCACAAGCAGCATATCAACAGAATACTTTGTCCCAAAGATATCTATCTGGGCATTAACATTAGACAGATTGATGGCATGCTTAATCTTACAGATCTTGTCATCTATCTGTGCAATCTTGGCTGAGACCTCACCATAATCATAATCAGGGATAACAGGCTCCTCATCTGCAGAAGCAGTATAATACTTTGATTCATCCTCTTTGTCCAGCCAATAGGACTTCTCTTCACTTAACTTCTTAAGCATTTTGTTAGCATAAGCTGATGTTACTTTCATAATTACCTCCAACAGAATTGATATTCGATTTGTATCGTTCTGTTGTCAGTGTAGGTAACTTACATCAGACTTTAAACCAACCTGGGAAAACTTTTCGGGAATTTTATCCCAGCGCCTCCAGAGCTTCCTGGAACGTCATCGAACACGAAGGCAGCGTATGCACGGTGTCCGCCCACTCGCTGTTGTCGTCGCCTTCCGAGTACCACGGCGTTACAAAGATCGCGGTCTCGGCGCGCGCGGTGTAATCCTCGGCATAATCATTGAACGCCGTGGCGCTGCTCTCATTGCCGTTAAAGTAGTACTCGTCCTCGTAGACTTCCTCAGGCTCCCACTCGACCATCATGTTGTCGTGTATCACCTCCGCCATCTGCCACAGGTTCCCGTTCAACACGGCAAAATCCGTGAAAGTCGTGCGGTACAGATCAAGGTCGCCGCCCTGAGAGTAGAGCAGCAGATGTCCGTCATCGAGCACAACAATGTCTGTAAAGATTCCCGATCCGCCGAAAGACACGGCACCCGGCAGCGTATACAGATTCACGGCGCAATGCGACGTCTCGTTATAAGTGAAGATGCGAAGCGTCGCGGAGATATATCCGCCGTCAGGAGACGTATAACCGTTCTCTCCGTCCGCCGCATAAAGAATGAAGAGCTCATCCTCGCCGTCACCCGTGATGTCGTACAGAGCACAGCAAGGGGTGCTGTTATTAACGGAAGTCAGATTCTCGACCTCGAGCATCTCATCCTCATATGAGTAGAGCACCTGCTGGTACGCTTCGTACGCCGACCCCGCGGTATACTGCTGCGTCGACACAGGCACGCCGCCGATCGCCGCCATGTAATCATCAAAGCACATGTAATTACCCTGCTCGAAAACACTTCCGGGGATCGCATTCCAGTCGCGTCCGAAAATATCGATAACACTGTAATCATCGTAATAGTAGCGGCCCGAATATGGGAAGATGGGAGCAACAATGCGGCTTACCATGTCAGCCTGCGCCTCATAGAAATCGTCTGTGGAACAATCTATCCCGCTGTGCTGTGCCGATACAGGCACACAGTCAGAAGACATTTCCGGCATCTGCTCTTCGCACTCCCAGGAACCTAACGAATGATACAACTCAGTCTCAAACAGATCTATATGGTAATGATACTCACCGCCGCTTCCGTAGAAATTCGAGATCATGATAGTACCGTCATCAAGAAGAACGATATCATTGGACGCGCCCCAGCTGCCGGTATCCGTCTCACCCATAGTCTCGAGTCTTAAGCAAGGCTGCCCGTCCCCCTGATTGTAACTGAAAACCGAGAAGGTCACATATCCAGGGTCGGTTACATATTTAATAGCAAGTTCAGGAACTCCGTCCCCGTCAAGATCGATAATATTGATCGAAGGGCAGGTCCAGGTATGGAAAGCTTCAAAGTCGCGAATACCCGTTTCATATGCCGTTAACACAGCTGCATAGGCATCAGCCATATCGGGATCAAGGTCTTCCGGATTCCACGTAGCACCAAGACTTGATAACGGCGCTGCGCTCGTCTCGGACGGCTCCGTCTCAATCTCGGAAGGTCTCGAGAACAACGGGGTAGAATCATCATCCCTGTCACGGTCGCGGCGCCTGTCGGATCTGTCATCCGAAGCACATGAAGTCATCAACATAACCGCAGCCAAAGAAGCTGCCAACAGTCTTCTTTTCATATTTATCCCCCTTAAGTTAAAGAAGCTTCACCGAGAACACGTTCTTGATGTCGTCCGCGCCCATTTCGTAAGAGATCTCGAACTTCGGGCACAGCACTGACGGCAGATTGATGTACTCGGTCTTAATGTCTGTTGTGATATCACCGTAAGGCGTGTGAACTACGCCTGCAGTTTTCTTTGACGTATCGAAAACAAGCCTGCTTGTGTACTCGCCCGAGCGGCACACGGTAGCCACGCCTGTCTGCTTATCCATAGTTATCTCGTAGAATGAATGCTCCTTGTCGCCCTCGTGGATCTGCTTCCACTTGATGTAAAGCGACGACTCACGGTCCTCGTAGATCCCCTTGGTAACGAGAGGCTTCTCGTAAGCTCCCGTGGTTATCTCAAGGTCCCTTATCATCTGTTGATACCCATCAGAAATCTACCTCGTACCTGGGCTCTATCGAGAACTTTCTTCCCGATAATTCCCTGTGTAAGTTATCTTCTGATATTTTACCGAACATCAGTGCCGTTGACCACAGCTGCTGGTGCTTTACCTTACCGCCGTCCTTGGCGATAAAGCCAAGATTTACCTGGTTTCTTCCGTAGTTGCCGTCGCCCAATATCGGGTAGCCCAAGTGCGCGAACTGCGCTCTTATCTGATGCGTTCTTCCCGTCACCAACTCACACTCGATCTCGGAGAGGCCGTCGCGGTATCCGAGCACTCTGTATCTTGTCGTTATCGGAAGATCGCCCTCCTGCTTTACGTCGTGGATATATACCTCGCCCGTGCGTGTCTTCTCAAGGTAAGCGGACACCTCGCTCATGAGCTTCTCGTCCTGCGCGACCACGGGCTCACCCAGGTCTGCGGGGATCCTGCCCACCACAAGACAGCGGTACCTCTTAGTCACCTTCTCATCGCGGAAAAGCTTCACCGCGTCCTCGAGGTATTCTTTATTCTTCGCGATCATGAGGATGCCGCCGGTATTCATGTCGATGCGGTGCACGAGTTCCGCGTTCTTATATTCAGGGTTCTGTCTTACGATATCGATGAGATTATCCGTCGTCGTCTTGCCGCTGTGAACGGGCAGTCCCTGACGCTTGTTGACGATAAGCATGCCGTCTGTCTGCGCTACGATAGAATAATCCTTCGTGTGATCCTTCTTAACGGCTTCGCCTTCGAACAGGGAGTCCGGCAGCCACACCTGCACCTCCTGTCCCGTGAGCACCTTCAGATCAGAGGAGACTTTCTTCCCGTCGATCCTTATGTCCTTGTGCTTGAGCGCCTTATACAGATCCGCCTTCGTCAAAGACGGGAAATTAACAGTGCACGCCTTAACGACGTGCTCACCGTTCAATGAATTGTCTACGATAAAACTTCTCATTATTACTTAAGTATGTTGATACCGAGCATCGTCAGAATACCGATGATGATTCCTGCCAAGACTACGCCGCACATAACAGCGATCGTGCTCTTCTTGAAATCCAGGTCGAGGATGCTTGCCGCAAGCGTTCCTGTCCACGCGCCTGTTCCGGGAAGCGGAATGCCTACGAAAAGAAACAGCGCGATATAAGCGCCCTTCTTGCCTGCCATGAGCTTCTGTCCGCCCTTGTGACCCTTTTCGAGGCAGAAGGTAAAGAACTTACCTATAAACTTCTTGTCCTTACCCCACTCGAGCACCTTACGCGCGAGGAAGAAGATGACCGGTACCGGAAGCATGTTGCCGACGATACAGATGATGTAAGCGGGGATCGTAGGGATACCCGAGCCGAGAGCATAGATGATGCCACCGCGGATCTCGATCAGCGGGACCATAGATATGAAGAATGAAACAATTGCATCAAATAAATCAAAAGACATAAATTAAACTCCTTATTACGCAACTGATTGTCGCATAACCGTTAAGGCTTGTCGACCTCGCCTATCCAGCTTTGGTGATAGTGCTTCTTCCTGTACTCTTCGGGCGTCATTCCCGTCTGCTTGCGGAACACCTGTATGAAGTGACTCTGCGACGAGAAACCCAGGTAGTTCGCGATCTGTAAGGACGTGTCGTCCAAGTGGCGCAGCATATGCTCGGCGATCTCGATCTTGCTGTCCCTTATGTATTCGCTTATCGACTTGCCCATCTCCTTCTTAAAGAGCTTACTTAAGTAACTCGAGTTAACGGAAAGTTCGTTCGCGACCTGCTCGACCGTGATGGGTTCCTGCACATGAGTTCTTATATAGTCTATGGCCAGAACGACATATCTTGAAACGACCTGCTTCTTGCTAAGGTCTCTCATGCGGGTGCAGTACTCGATCCTTACCTCTTCGGCAACGGCGCGCACAGCCTCCGCAGTCAAAGCGCGGTCGATCTTTCTTATGAAGATATCGCTTAAGGTATAGCTTACCGCGATGTCCATTCCGTGCTCGATGCAAAATCTCGAGACGAGCGCCGTCATGATGATCGCGTGATATTTCTCGTTATTAAGGTTATCCGAAGACAGTACTCCTCTTCTGTAATTCGTACTCTTTCTTGTCCTCTCGAGGTCCTTTTTGAGACCTTCAAGATCACCCGCTGCGATCAGGCTGTAGCGGTTGATCTCGGCATTATAAGCGAAGCGGCTGACTTCGTTATCGCGCTCTGACAGAAGCAGGCGCTCGAGTTCTTCGTCGATAGTCATTAATCGATTACTCTGACTTCTGTGATAACGGGCTGATCCTCGGGTGCAACAGCGCCGTTCGTACCGGAGTTAACAGTATCCGCGACGATCGCATCTACGATCTCCATGCCCTCTGTAACGTGACCGAATGCGGCATAGTTGCCGTCGAGTGAAGGATAATCCTGATGAACAATATAGAACTGGGAAGATGCGGAATCCATATCCTGTCCGTTACGTCCCATAGCGATAGTGCCTCTTGTATGTGAGATGGGATTCTCGATACCGTTGTTCGCGAACTCACCGATGATCGTATGATCCGATCCGCCTGTTCCGTCGCCGTTCGGGTCACCGCCCTGAATCATGAAGCCGGAGATAATACGGTGGAAAGTAAGTCCGTTATAGAATCCGGAGCTCGCAAGATCAAGGAAGTTATGTGCCGTGATGGGCGCCGCATCTGCATCGATCTCGATATAGAGCGTGCCGTAATCCTGGATATCCATCTCCACGTGGTGAAGACCGTCTCTTAAAGGAGCTGCCTGCTCCTCATACTCACTCATTCTTATCTCCTGAGCATCGCGCGCCGCCTGATTGGGGTCCTCATACTTGATGCATCCCGTCATGAAGCTCATCGCCGTCATCATTGCGGCAGCCGTAGCCATAATCTTCTTTATACTCTTCATTTGCTATCCATCCTTTTATTAAAATACCCGTATATTGTACACCATATGCTATTATTAACGAATGAACACCCAAGTGTATAACTTCACAACCGAGAAGATATATAAGAAGTCCCGCTGGGAGAGAAATCTCGCAGTCGGCGCTGCCGTGCTTTTCGCAGTGTCGGTCGCGATCACGTATATCGGCGTCAACTCAGGCGCGGGTGCCGTGTCCATCCTGCCGACCGCCGTAAGTCTTTTCCTGCTCGGCACCGCCGTCGGGATCTGGCTTCTTCACATAAGCGAAAAGCGACAGCTCAACAAATCACTCAAGGACCTCGACGTCGACGACATCATGTACGAGATCAACCACAACTCGATCTTCATCTTCGGCCGCGAAAACAAGGCGTCGTTCTTCCTGACGCCGAAATACATCGTCGTGCAGAACAAGTTAGTGTGTAAGACTTCGGATGTCGCGCGCGTACGTCTGTTCAAAGGCAGACCGCGCATTAATTCCATGGTGATCTATCTTAAGAACGGCAAGGAATATGATTCCGGAAAGTTGCTCGGGAACTATAATAAATACGACGAATTCGTTTCTGTTCTTAGGCGCGTCAACCCTGCTGCAAATGCTCATGTACGGTAAGGAAGCAAGCAACCGAAAACAAGAGATAGACCGCCAGCACTACACTATTCCGAACCAAAGACCAAAAGATAAGCATTGTGGGAAAATCTAAACTTTTGGAT
>Ga0129311_1000092_pt1 | contig 89222 bp, 78 predicted proteins | sample Go1ome_FD_94435 | JGI IMG/M metagenome (GOLD analysis project Ga0129311, IMG submission 94435) | Western lowland gorrila individual fecal microbial communities from Wisconsin, USA - Go1022B metagenome | ecosystem: Host-associated > Mammals > Digestive system > Large intestine > Fecal | place... | reverse complement strand
TTGAACGCTTCGCCCTTCATGCGCGAGGCCGACGCGCCGCAAAGCAGGCTCTCGATCATGCCGAGCGCCGCAATGGTCACGCTGGGAGAGATCAGGTTTTCGAGCATCGTGAAGCTCAGGCCGCCGAGCGACAGGCGGTCGGCGAGCAGGAGCGTCTTGGGAATGTCGCCGACGACAGCGAGCTGATCCATGCCCGCGACTGTCGCGACGATCGTCGCAAGGATGATGCCGACGAGCGAGCCCGGCACACGCGCGCCCCATTTTTTCGGCCAAAAGACCATCACCAGCACGACGAGAAGGCCGATGAGCACCGCCTGCATATTCGGGTGGAAGCCAAGACGGCCGTAGGACGCGAGCTTTTCCAGGTTCGAGCCGCCCTCCGACACCGTGCCGAAGAAGTTGTCGATCTGGCCCATCGCAATGATGATGGCAATGCCCGAGGTAAAGCCCATGATGACCGGCATGGGGATGAAGCTGATGAGACGGCCGAGCTTGAAGATGCCCGAGAGCAGCAGCAAAACGCCTGCGGCGAAGCAGGCGAAAAACACACCCTGCAGGCCGTATTCCGCGACGATGCCGACGAGCACTGCGCTCATCGCGCCCGTCGGGCCCGAGATCTGGTACGATGCGCCGCCGAGCACTGCGATCACCACACCCGCAATGATGGCCGTGACCAATCCCGACGCCGCGCTCGCGCCCGAGGATACGCCGAACGCCAGCGCCAGCGGCAGTGCGACCGCGCAGACCGTCAGGCCTGCCATCATGTCGGCGAGCAGCTTTTTCGAGTTGTAGCCCGCAAACTCCTGTTTCAGGCTGCCAAAAAATGCAGAAATCATAGCAAATCCTCCAAAAAACACATACCTTTAAACTATAGCACGCGCCATGGAGGGGCGCAAATGGCAAAAGGGACGTATTTTAACGCATTTTTTACACCATTGCATCTTCTTTGCACAAATCCCGCCATTTTCCCCGTCCAGCCGCCGTTTTTACGCAGAAAACGACCTTCCGTTCTCCGGCAGGAGAACGGAAGGTCGTTACTCAGTCTTTCTTGAAAAACGCCACGGCGACCACGCCGGGACCGGTGTGCGTGCCGATCACGCTGCAAATGAGCGTGGAGTCGAGCATCTCCACCCTGCCCTGCCAGATGTCGCGGCTGTCTTCCACATACTTTTTAAGATAGGTATCGCTCAGGCCGCTGTAGCCCAGCAGGATCGGCTCATCAAAGTCGATGCCGCCGCTCTCGTGGATCTTCTGCACGAGCAGGTTGTTGCCCTGCTTCGACCCTCTCGCCTTGCCGATGAGCTGGATCTCGCCGTCGACGACCGTGATAACGGGCTTGATGTTGAGAAGTCCGCCCGCAAAGGCGACGGTCTTGGAGATGCGCCCGCCCTTCTTGAGATATTCGAGCGTATCAAGCAGCGCGACAAGGCAGATCTTCCCGCGCTTTTCGACAAGTGCTTCGGCGATGGCACGCGCGTCCATGCCCTGCTCCACGCATTGGAGCGCATACTCTGCGAGGATACCCGCACCGATGGCCGCGCTCCTGCTGTCCACGACAAAGATGTTGTCGTATTCCGCCGCGGCGATGCATGCGGACTGATAAGTGCCGGAAAAGTCCGAGGCGATTGTCAGGACGACCGCGCTGTCGCCCGCAGCCCGCACCGCGGCATACTCCTTGTCAAAGGCCGCAGGCGTTGCCTGACTCGTCGTCGGCAGCTGGTCGCTCTCCACAAGGCGCTCATAGAAACGCTGCTTGTCGATCGTCACGCCGTCGATGAATTCCTCGTCACCAAAATGCACCGTCAGCGGGACGATGCGAAAGCGGTTTTTGATGCGCTCGGGCATATCAACCGTCGAATCCACAATGATCTGAACACTCATGCTCTTGTTCCTCCGTTATTTCTCATTCCGGGCGGCAGCGCCGCCCTCCGTTTTTTTCGGTGTAAATGTTCTCCAGATTGCCGCTGATGAGCGAAAGTGCACGGTACATCGTCCGCCGTTCCTCCTCGCTCAGCCCCTCGGACGCAGCGTCTACGATGCGTATGATCTTCTCGCTGATCGCACAGCCGACTGTTTTCCCCTTTTCCGTCAGGCGGAGAGGACTTTTGTAGCGCTTGCCCGCTCCGCTTGCGCAGGTGATGTAGCCATTCTTTTCAAGATCGTCCAATGACCGCGAGATTGCCGCCTTGTCCTCGTCGCAGCGCTCGCACAGCTCCGCGGCTGTCATCTCACCGCAGCAGGAGAGATAGTAGAGGCAAGACACGTGCGGCCCCTTGAGCCCGAATTCCGCCATTTCTTCCGCCTTGATGCGCTTGATGCCGCGGTTGATGCGCGCGATCAGAACGGTAAAGGTCTCGAAGCGCTCCTCCATATCTGTGTCCTCCTCTTTTCTTTCATTTGTTGATAAATCAACAAGCCTGCCTATCATAGCGCACCGATGTTGATTTGTCAACAAGTTTTATCAAAAAAAAGGAAGCGCCTGCGTGCAGACGCTTCCTTTTCAAAGCAAAACCGTATTTTGTTTCAACTCAGAACGACACATGCATGAACAGTGCCACGCAGCACAGGACGAGTGCAAACGGCACATAGACGAAGCGGCCCACATTGTACCACAGCGCACCGCGCGCCTTCTTGCTGCCCGTGTTCACCGCAGCGAGCAGATCCTCCTTCTTCATCACGTAGAACCAGGAGATCGCACCGAGCGTCGCGCCAATGGGAATGATATAGATGGACACGAGATCCATCCACGGGCCCCATTTGCTGATTGGCTCCATGAAGATACCGATACCGAGGCACAGCACGCACAAAAGCGCCAGCACCGCCGTGCGGCTGAGTTTAGGGAACTTATGCAGCAGCGACTCTGCCACCGCCTCGAACATATTTTGCAGTGAGCTGATGCCCGCGAAGATCATCGCAAGATAGAGAATGATGGCAAACAGACGACCCAGCGGAATATCCTGCAAAATGGTCGGCAGCGTAACAAAGAGCAGGCTCGGGCCCGCACCGACGTCCAACCCGTAGGAAAAACACGCCGGAATGATGACGAGCGCCGCGACCACGGCGGCAATGGTGTCAAAGAACGCCGTGTGCTGCGCCACGCCGACCACGTCCTCGTCTTTTGAAAGGTAAGCGCCGTAGACAATCATGCCGCTGCCCGTGACGGACAGAGAGAAGAACGCCTGTCCCATCGCCCAGATCCAGATCATCGGATCCTTGAGCGCCTCCCAGCGCGGTGTAAACATAAAACGGTAGCCCTCGCTCACGTCCGGCAGCATCGCAACGCGCACGGCGAGGATCAGGAAGATGATGAAAAAGAGGGGCATCATGATCTTGTTCGTCTTCTCAATGCTGCGCGCGCCAAGATAGAGCGTCAGCAGCGTGCCAACGACCACGATGACGTGATACGGGATCACGCCATACGGCGTGGAGGAAAACGCACCGAACCACGCGCCCGCGTCCGCGCTCATCAGCGTACCGACAAGAGAGTCCACCAGTGCCTTTAGAATATAGGTCACAATAACGGCATAGCCGAGTGCGATACAAAGCGAGCCCGCAAGCGGCAGCCATGCAAGAAGGCCGCCAACCTTCCCCGCCGTCTTTCCGCGCGTCGCCCACGCATTTTCATAGGCGCCCAGCGTGCCGGTCGCCGCGCGGCGACCCATGGCAAACTCCGCCGGAAGGCCGACATAGCTGAAGATCACAACAAACATAAGGTAGATCAGCAAAAATGCTCCGCCGCCGTTGCTGCCGAGCTTGTTGGGAAATCCCCACACGTTCGCCATGCCAACCGCTGAGCCGACCGACGCCAGAATGAAGCCCCATCGGCTCGCAAAGTTCCTCGTACTTTTCATGTTTTCTCCCATCCAAGTGAAAAAATAACCGCGTAAGCAATCCTCGGCTCACGTGGTCTTCAACCTGTCCATCATCAGATTTGATCCGCAAGGCGCGCAACACATCGCAGTCTTGCCAAGGTGGTTGCTTCATCTTAATCCCTATGCAGAAAAAAGTCAAGCGGAATCGCCCGCAAAGCGCCGTCCTGCACGGTTCCTTGATAAAAAAAGCCCGTGTCCTGTGACACGGGCTTTTTGAACCTCGCAGTAGGGTGAGATTACTTGATCTCGACCTTCGCGCCAGCCTCTTCGAGCTGCTTCTTGAAGTTCTCGGCATCCTCCTTGGACACGCCCTCCTTCAGAGCCTTCGGAGCGGACTCGACGAAAGCCTTGGCCTCGGCCAGACCCAGACCGGCGATCTCGCGGACAGCCTTGATGACCTTGATCTTGGCAGCAGCGTCGAAACCGGCGAGGACGACGTCGAACTCGGTCTTCTCCTCAGCAGCGGGGGCAGCACCGCCGGCAGCGGGAGCAGCCATAGCAGCGGCGGAAACGCCGAACTCTTCCTCGAGAGCGTGGACGAGCTCAGAGAGCTCCAGGACGGTAAGGCCCTTGATTTCTTCGATCATAGCGGTAACTTTCTCGCTCATTGTAATGATCCTCCAATTTTAAGATATTTGTTTTAGTGTTGTAAGATGTTGCAGATTATTCTGCGGCGGGAGCTTCCTCGGCGGGAGCGCCGTTCTTCTCGGCGATCTGCTTGAGGACGCAGGCGAGGCCGGAAATGGGAGCCAGCATGGTGCCCAGAACCTGAGCCTGCAGCACGGGCAGTGCGGGGATAGAGGCCAGCGCATTGATGGTGGCCATGTCGACGACCTTGCCTTCCATGAAGCCGCCCTTGATCTCGAACTTACCGTTGAGCTTCTTGGCAAAGTCAGCGATCACGCGCGCGGGAGCGACGGGATCGGCAGCGATGGCAAGAGACGTGGTACCGTTCAGCTGATCATCGAGCTCATTGAGGCCGACGTTGTTGAAAGCAAAGCGGAGCAGGGTGTTCTTGACAACCGCATACTCGACGTCGTTCTTACGGCACTCAGCGCGCAGAGCGGTATCCTCTGCAACGGTGATGCCCTTGTAGTCAACGATAACGCCGGCAGCCGCGCCCTGCAGCTTCTCGGTCAGAGAGGCCACGATCGCCTGCTTTTCAGACAGAACTTTTGCGTTAGGCATTTCTTGAGTTCACCTCCATTGGATTTTGCGGCACGCCGCGCGTGCCATGGGAAAGAGGCGTTCTAAAAAGGAAACCGTCCTCATGCGTGACATGAGGACGGTAAAGCAATCATAAAATGTTTGCCATCCTCGGCAGGATTTATGAGGCAAGCCTCACCTGCTGTCTTTGGAACGCTCTGATAGTATATCCAAGGTTGGCAGAATTGTCAACCCCAAATATTGATTTTTGCGAAAAGTGATCCTTTTCAAAAGCCCTGACGAGCTTTTTCAAGTTTCTTAGAGCTTCGCAGCGTTCATCTTGACGCCGGGGCCCATGGTGGAAGCCGCGACGCAGGACTTGATATACTGGCCCTTGGCAGCGGCGGGCTTGGCCTTAATGATCGCGCCCATGAGAGCGTTGAAGTTCTCGGTGAGCTTCTCGGGGCCGAAGGAAACCTTACCGATGGGGCAGTGGATGATGTTGGTCTTGTCGAGACGATACTCGACCTTACCGGCCTTAGACTCCTGAACAGCCTTGGCGACGTCGGGAGTGACGGTACCGGCCTTCGGGGAAGGCATCAGGCCCTTAGGACCGAGCACCTTACCGAGACGACCGACAACACCCATCATGTCAGGGGAAGCGACGACGACGTCGAAGTCGAACCAGTTTTCCTTCTGGATCTTCTCGACGAGATCCATCTCGCCGACATAGTCAGCGCCGGCAGCCTTGGCAGCCTCAGCCTTATCGCCCTTGGCAAAGACGAGAACGCGAACGTTCTTGCCGGTGCCGTTGGGGAGGACGATCGCGCCGCGGACCTGCTGGTCGGCGTGGCGGGAGTCGACGCCCAGCTTGACATGCAGCTCGACGGTCTCGTCGAACTTCGCGGAAGCGGTCTTGCAGATCAGGCCGAAGCCCTCTGCGGCGTCATACTGAGTGTTCTTTTCGATCTGCTTTGCAGCGTCCTGATACTTTTTACCTCTAAACATTGTTCACACCCTCCTTATTCTTCGACGACAACGCCCATGGAGCGTGCGGTACCGGCGATCATGCTCATCGCGGACTCGAGCGTGCTCGCGTTGAGGTCACGCATCTTCATCTCAGCGATCTTCTGGACGGAAGCCTTGGAAATGGTGGCGACCTTGGTCTTGTTGGGAACGCCGGAGCCAGACTCGATGTTGCACTCCTTCTTGATCAGGACCGCAGCGGGAGGAGTCTTGGTGACGAAGGAGAAGGAACGGTCGGCATACACCGTGATGACGACGGGGATGATAAGGCCCATGTCATTCTTGGTGCGCTCGTTGAATTCCTTGGTGAACGCAGCGATGTTGACGCCGTGCTGACCGAGCGCGGGGCCGACAGGGGGGGCGGGAGTTGCTTTGCCTGCAGGGATCTGCAGCTTAACGTAACCGGTGATCTTCTGTGCCATGAGAGGCACCTCCTTAATATTGATGTGGTAACGGCCGGCGATTCCGGCCGCCCTTGGCGAGACGTTTTCCGTCTCTCCCACGTTTGCCGCGTTTGCGGCTCATCGCTTTTGGCGGTGATTACGGTTCCACCACTTCGACCTGATCGAGCTCGAGCTCGACCGGCGTTTCGCGTCCGAACATGGACACGACCACGCACACTCTGTTCTTCTCTGCGTCGATCTCTTCGACCGTGCCGAGGAAGGACGAAAGCGGGCCGTCGGTGATCTTGACCTGATCGCCGACATTGTAGCGCACCACGATCTCGCGGCGCTCCATGCCGAGGGCCAGGACTTCCTCCTCCGTGAGGGGGATGGGTTCATTGTTCGCAGTGCCGACAAAGCCGGTCACACCGCGAATGTTGCGGATCAGATGCCAGGTGTCGTCCGTCATGACCATCTTGACGAGCACGTAGCCCGGAAAGACCTTGCGCTCGACTTCCTTCATATCGCCCGAATCGGTCACTTCCGTGACGGTTTCCAGCGGGATCTGGATATCGAGGATCTTATCCTCCAGATGACGGTTGGCGACGAACTTTTCGATGGCGGTCTTGACTGCGTTCTCATAGCCGGAGTAGGTATGCGCGACATACCACTTAGCGTTATCAGCCATGACTGCTCTCCTGTTAACCCGCGAGGCCGATCAGCAGGTGAACTGCGGAAACGGCGACATAGTCGAAGATCCAGATGCAGGCGCCGACGACGAGGGAGCACAGCAGCACGGTGCCGGTGTTCTTCGCGGTGGTGGATGCAGTGGGCCACACGACCTTCTTCAGTTCGCTTCTCATTTCACGGAACCATTTGGCGCGGTCCTTTTTCTTCTTTTCTTCTGCCATGTTTCAACAGCCTTTCCTAATTACTTGGTTTCGGTGTGGACGGTGTGCTTCTTGCAGAAGGGGCAGTACTTGTTCAGCTCAAGCTTGTCCGGGGTGTTCTTCTTGTTCTTCATCGTGTTGTAGTTTCTCTGCTTGCACTCGTTGCATCTGAGCGTGATCTTAATGCGCATCTAACGGCACCTCCTTATTTACTCAGCCCCGTTTGCCCCAGGGGCACGGTGCTGGCGATTGCCTCCCTGCTTTCAAATTTAAGGGGTGCTTCCCCGGCGCGCCGAGAAGCAAAAGCGCGCGAAAAGAAAGCCCTCTTTCACAGGTAAGTAAGATGATACCACACGGGATGTCCATCCGTCAAGCACTTTTTGAACCTTTTTGCAGAAAATCCGCGTCTTTTTGCACGCTTTCCGTGTCTTTTCTTCCCTCCCGCCCCGCCTGGCGCCCATTTTCGCTTTTGGCGCATCCACTTCCCCGCCCCGCGCTTGCTTTTCCGGGAAAAATCCTGTATGCTGTCCATCAGGAAATATGCAGGAGGCATTTGATATGAAGATCATGGCCATCGACTACGGCGACGCGCACACCGGCGTCGCGATCTCCGACCGCACGCTCACGCTCACAGGCTTTTCGACCGTCATTACCGCTTACCGGCCCGAGGCGGTCATTGAAAAGCTGCTGCCGCTCATCCGCGAGCATGAGGTGAGCGAGCTTGTGCTCGGCCACCCGCTCAACATGGACGGCACGCGCGGTCCCCGCGCGGAAAAGGCCGAGGGCTTCGCGGAGCTGCTGCGCGAGGCGGCGGCCCTCCCCGTCACGCTCTGGGACGAGCGCCGCACGACCGTGGACGCGCACAACATCCTTCTGAACAACGGCAAGCGCGCCAAAGAGCGCAAAAAGACCGTTGACGCCGTGGCCGCGAGCCTGATGCTCGAGGGGTATCTGACGTTCAAAAAGCGGCAGGGATAACAATCAAAAAAAGGAAGGCCCGACCGCCGGTCGGGCCTTTTCTTTTTACTTCCTGAACTTTTTGATCGTGTCGGCGATGACCGGCTGTCTGAGCAGCAGGCTGACCGCGACATACACCACGCAGCCCACAACGCCCGTGAGGCCGCACTTGACGACGAGCATCAGCTTGCTGTCGTCCGCCGTGACAAGCAGCGCGTGCCCGCCGCAGAGCACGAGCGACATCGCCGCTGTGGCGGCAAGGCCCTTGATAAGTGGGACAAGGCGCACGATCTTCGTGCCGTGGAAGAGCTGGACGGTCATCGCGGCCGCTCCGATCGTCAGCGCGATCGACGTTGCCGCGGCAACGCCGGTGTCGGTGTAGAACACGCGGTTGAGGATCACGTTCAGCACCAGAACGCCCAGATTGATGAGCAGGGGCACGAGCGTCTTTTTCATCGCGTAGTAGGCCTTATTGAGAAGGTCGAGCACGGCAAAGGCGCTCATGCCGAGCGCGTAGCGGGCAAAGATGCTGCCCGTCATCTCGGTCGATTCAGCGGTGAAGCTGCCGCTCTCGAAGATGACGCGGATGATATCCGTGCCGAAGGCGCACATCATCGCGCAGACCGGCAGGATAAAGAGCAGCGTGTTTTCCGTCACGTTCCAGATGTAGCCGAGGTAGCCCTTCGAATCCTCCTTCGTAAACTCGCGGTTGAAGCGCGGGAACATGACCGCGCTGATGCTGTAGAGCACGCTGGTCGTGAGCGGCGTGAAGAGCTTGTCGGCATAGTAGAAGGCGCTCACGGCGCTGTCGTTGAGCGCGGTGGCGGTCGCCGTGTCGATAAGGTAGCAGAACAGAAACACGGACGTCGTCAGGACCGTGACGAGCGCGGTCTTGAAGTAGGTGCCGACATAATCGGCCTTGCGGTCGAGCATCGGGTGGTAGACATAATGTTCCTTTCTCGCATACGGGATGCTCATGGCCAGCTGTAAAAGCCATGCGCACGAGCTTGCGATGACCACGCCCCTGATGCCCCACTTCGCGCCGAGCGTCAGCAGGAAGACCGCGAGGAAGGCGTTGTACGGAATGCTCATGCTGCCCTGAAGCTCATAGTGGTCCGTCGCCTGGAAGATGGCGACGTTCAGGTACGCCGCCGCCACGACCGGCAGCGCGCAGGCCATGATGCGGATGTAGCCCGCAAGACGGGGCAGCTCGCTTGCTTCCAGATCCCAGATCGCGCCGACGAGCGGCGTTGAGGCAAAGATCTGCCACAGCACGACCACGGCAAGCGAACCGAGCAGCGTGACGGTCATGAGGTTGTTGGCCGCCCGCTCGCCGCGTTTGCGGTCGGCGGCGAATTCCTTGGTCAAGATCGGCACCGCCGCGATGCACAGCGCGTAGCACATCGTTGTAAAGAGGTAGAGCGTTGAGTTATAGGACGCGGTGTAAAGGTCCGCGTCCACGCCCGTGCCGAAGATGTTGGCCTGCATCATCTCGCGCACCACGCCAAGCAGCTTTGCAAACAGCGTGAGCAGAAAGACGAGGCTGATCGCGCCCGCCGTGCGGACGCCGGACTTTTCCTTTTTGTCGTTGTTCTTCTGAGGGTCTTGCATGCTATGTTTCCTCGATTTCTCCATGATCGCGCAGATCATTTCCTCGTTGGTGTCGAGCTTTCGCGAAAGCTCCTCCATGTGCGCTTCCACGCACCGGACCTGCTCCTCCCTCGTTTCGAGCACGCGCCTGGCCTCCGGCAGGAAGAGCTCTTCGGTGAAGCTCTCCTTCGTGCTGAGCTTGTCGAGCCCCACGGAGTTCAAAAACGCCGTGCACTTGGGGTCATACGAGATGCCGATGAGCGGCACGCCCATGATGGCCGCATAAATGAGCGAATGCAGGCGCACGCCCACGAGCATATCCATGTTGCCGATGATGGAAAGCATATCCTCGGAGAGGTATTTTTCATTCAGGCACACCGCCGTGTCGTCGCTCAGCTGGCTCGCGATATGGCGGCAGACCTCGCCGTCCTCCTCATAGTGGAAGGGAATGAGCACGGACTGGGCGTTGTACGCTTCCTTGAGCGCGCGGATCGAGTGCAGGATCTCCGCGACGAAGCGGCTGTCCTTGTCCTTTTCGCGGATGGCCCAGCCGACCGTCAGCCGGCCGTCCAGCGTCACGCCCGCCTTATGCAGGATCTCCGCGCCCACGTCGCTGCCCGGCTTTTTCATGCGGATGACGGGGTCGGCCGTGATGGCGACCTTGTCGCGCGCGATGCCGATCTCCTCTAAAAGGCGCGCCGAGCGCTCGTCTCGCACGACGATGCCGTCGGCCCGCTTGAGCGCCCTGGCCGCGGCGCGGCGGTTCACAGGCCGGTCGATCGGCCCGATGCCCTGCGAGTAGATGAACACCTTTTTATGGAAGAATTCCGCGCAGCGGATGATCGAAAGGTAGTAGTGCAGGCTCTTGCTGCTCGTCACGTCCTGCAAAAGGCTGCCGCCGCCGGAGATGAGCATGTCGCACTGCTTCACCGCGCGCAGGATCGCCATCGGCGACATGCGCTCCACCGCCTCGACGCCGTACTTTTCGCGCGTGGAGGCAGGGTTGTGCGAGAGCACCGTAAGCGAGCAGCCGGGGATATGCTCGCGCAGCGAGGAGACGAGCGTGCGCAGGATGGACTCATCCCCGATGTTGTCGAAGCCGTAATAGCCCGAGATCAGAATATTATACATTCTTCACCCCGCAGAACCTGCGCACAAGACGGTAAATGAGCTCTGCAGCGACCACCGCGGCAATGCCGATGAGAAGGCCGAAGAGGATGCCCCAGCCGGTGCGCAGAAGGCTCAGCAGCAGCGGCGTGCGGATGTGCAGGAACGTGTTGACCACGCTCACAAGGCCGATGGTCATGCCAAGGCCGAAGGCCATGGGCAAAAAGCGCATCCCGCGGCGCAGCGACCAGACGAAGAGCATCAGCATCGGCCAGCCGATGAGCATCTCCTTCGTGCGCGGACGGGCGATGAGCGTGTTTTCAAGGAAGTTGCGGAAGGCAAGCTCGCTTGCCGACGTGGTCGTGGAGTTGCCGGTGCGGTACATATAGTAAATGAATACCAGCAGCACAAAGACCGCCGCGACCGCGAGCACCACCACGGCGAGGAACCAGCCAAGCTTCATGGGCGTCTGCATCAGCCCGGCAAAATAGGCGTTGAAGCGCTTGACGCGGCCCTTTTCGCCGCGCGGCCCCACATGGGCGAGCACCGCCTCGCGCGCGCCGGTCTCCTCATAGGCGTAGACAAGCAGATAGGCCAGCACGAAAAGGCCGATGGGGATGAGCTGCATGATCTTCACGCCGCGGTAAAGGTCGATCTCGATCATGTAGGAAAGCTGCGAGAGCGCGGAGGTCGCGAGCAGCGACCCGCAGAACGCCGTCAGGATCGTCAGGGCAGAAACGCCCAGCGTATAGCCGAGGACTTTGCCGAACTTCGCCTGCGGCTCCGCGCGGCGCTTTTCGAGCAGCACGCGGCAAAGGCCCACCGCCGCCAGCGACGGCATCACGATGCCGCCGGACATCGAAAGGATCAGGCGGTAGAGCGAGGGTCTCAGCACCGCAAGCCCCGCAAAGCCCAGCACGCCGAGCACGAGCAGGAGCATGCGCCAGCGATTGCCGATGCGGAAGAACAGGTCGAACAGCAGCACCAGCGCCGCCGCCGTGCCGATACCCTGCACGATCTTGAGCACGGCAGGAGATGATTTGAGCGCCATCGCCGGCACGGTACCGCGCGTATAGCCGAGCGGCACAAGGCGCGCGTCAAGGTCATTGAGCATCTTTTCATAGTCGGCGGGGTCGGTGATATAGACCCACTCGCGCTCGTCGGCGTCCCAGCTCACGTCGCAGTCCGGGTCGAGGATCATCTTGAGGAAGATGACCTTGCAGTTGCGCTCGGCGATGGCACGGAAGAAGGTGTTGGTGATCTCCTCGGGGCCTTCGTAGCCGCAGTAGGCATAGCGGTTCTGGATATAGGCCCACTCGTTGAACACGCGGATGCCGCGATAGCCCGTGTTGTCGAGCAGCTCCTCGATGCCGGGCCAGGTAAGGTTCTGGCTCTGGTCGTTCTGCTCCATCATGGCGATGCTCGCGCCGCTTCCGTTGAGGTAGTCGGTGAGCAGCTGCTTGCCCTCGTCGCTCTCATAGCCGACGAGCTCCTCGCCGTTGTTCATGAAGTACGGCGCGTTGTAATGCTCGAGGACCTTGATGTATTCCTCGGCAAAGCGGGTGCCGTTCATATCCTCCACGGTCACGGTGCGCGGGATGATCTGATAGCCGTGGCGCTCGAGCAGCGCCGCCGTCTCCGGCCAGATACCCAAGCGCAGGTCGAGCAGCTTCTCGCCCTTCATGCCGTTTTTCTGCTGCTGGATGAGGATGAAGCCGTGTTCGCCCTCGAGATAGGTCTTGGCCTCAAAGTCCTCAAAGCGGGTCTCAAAGGCATTGAGCATCCACTCGTAGCCCGCGGCGGTGTCGGTCCAGATGATCGCGTCGCTCACGTCGGTGCTCTCGCGCAGCCACTGCGCGACCACGGTGGGATAGCGCTCCTCCCAGCCGTAGCTCTCCGCCGCCTTCTTCACGGTCATCGCATGCACGGGAATGGCCGCGTTGTCGTGCAGGTTGAGGGCGCTGGCCTCGCTGAGCGCGGCCTTGTCCACGCCGAGCGAGCGGAACAGGTCGAGCCATTCGTCCTCGGTCTGCGCGGACTGGCGCGCCATGGAGCGCACGCTCGAATAGTCGAGGACATAGTCGTAGTACTTGTTGCTCTCCTCCGTCTGCACGCGGTTAAAAAGCGGCACGAGCGAGGCGAGCAGCCCGATCAGGGCGAGGATCACGAGGATCCTGTCGTTTTTCAGGAAGCTTTTCATTGGCAGTTCTCCTTCTGCGCCCACGCGCAGGGTATTTTAGAGTGTATCAAGCGCCACCGGCATGCCGATGGCTTTGGAATACGTGTAGATCTTGGCGACGTCCTCGATATATTCCGCGCGGAGATACGCCTGGGCAAGGTCCTTACCCACGGCGAGCACGCCGTGGTTGGCAAGCGTGCAGCCGCCGCGGTCCTTCAGCGCGGGAACGGCGTTCAGCCCGACCGCCTTCGTGCCGGGCGCGGCATAATCCGCACAGCGCACGTCGCCGCCGAGAAAGATACGCGACTCGATCAGCACCGCGGGGATGCTCCTGCGCACGACGGCGAAGGCCGTCGCATAGGGCGAGTGCGTGTGGAACACGGCGTTCACTTCGCCGTAGGCCTCGTACACCGCCGCGTGCATGCGCCACTCGCTCGAGGGCTGCAATTTCCCTTCAAGCACCGTACCGTCAAGCTTCATACGCACGATGTCCCGCGCGCGCAGCACGTCGTAGCGCACGCTGGTCGGCGTGATGAGCATCTCATCCGGCGCGACGCGGCAGCTCATGTTGCCGCTGGTGCCGGAAAAAAGCCCCTCGCGGAAGGCCTCAAGCGACTTGTCCACGATCTCCTGACGAAGAAAGTCCAGATTTTGTTCCATCTTAAATCACCAGGTTGTCCTTGCCGATGCTGCCGTCGGTAAAATAGCGGTGCAGATCGTAAGGAGAATAAATGCCAAGGTCCGTCACAACGCCGGAGACGAGGTGCGGCGGCGTAATGTCGAAGGCGGGGTAATAACCCTTCACACCCTCCATCGCCGTGCGCACGCCCATGGCCTGTAAGGTAAAGTTCGGATCGCGCATCTCGATGTGGATGCTCTCCACCGTCTCGTGCCCCTGATCGGGCGCGCCGGTGACAAAGTACGGGATGCCCATATACTTCGCGACGATGGCATTCTGGAAGGTGCCGACCTTGTTGACCACATGCCCGTCGCAGCAGATGGCGTCCGCCGCCGTGGTGAACACGTCCACCTTTTCGTTCTGCATAACAAAGGCGGGCATATTGTCGGAGATGACCGTCACGTCAAAGCCCATGTCGTGACAGACCGACGCCGTCAGCCGCGCGCCCTGAAAATACGGACGCGTCTCCGGGCAGAACAGGCGGATTTCCTTGCCGCGATTCCGGCACTCGCGCAGCATCGTGCCGACGATGGTCTCGGCAAAGCAGTGCGTCATCACCGTGCCGCGGTCGGGGAACATATCGACAAGATACGAGCCGATCTTCGCCATCCGGTCATAGCGCACGTTGTTGAGTTCGACGGTCTTATTTTTGATGGCCTCGGCCACGTTTTCGCCCGCGGCCAGCGCGCGTTCGGCTTCCTCTAAGCAGATATCGCATAAAAGGCCCATGCGCTTTTGCGTCGTGGGGCGCGCGTGGGAGATGGTGTGCGCCGCTTTTTTGAGGTATTCCATCTGCTCCGCCGCCGTTTTGCTGCGGCATTCCCATGCCGCAAGCGCCATGCCCATCGGCACGGCGGTGTAGGGTCCGGCGCTCTGCGTCACCATGTCGGTGATGGCCTGCGCGACCTCCTGATGGGTGCGGCAGGTGACGAATTCGACCTCCGCCGGGTACACGCGCCGGTCCAGTATCCTGACCTCGCCGCCATCGAACCACGCGACGTTTTCGTAGCGCAGCAGGAAAGCGAGATCCTTATCCGCTCTCTCCATTATTCTCTCTCACTTTCTGTAAAGGCGCCCGACGGCGCGCTTCATATCCGCGCGCACCTTTTCCTCGTCCAGCGTCCTGAATTCGCCGTTTTCATATAAAATTCTGCCGTCTACCATCGTCATGCAAACGTCGCCCGCCTGCGCCGAGCACGTGAGCAGCGCCGGCGTGTCGAAATTGGGGTAAAGGTGGGGCTTTGTCATGTCGATGGCGATGATATCGGCCTTTTTGCCGGCCGCCAGCACGCCTGTGTCATCGCGGCCCTGTAATTTTGCGCCGTTGACGCTTGTCATGTCGAGCACCTCCTGCGTGGAGATGAGCGTGGGGTCGTTGTGGTAGCCGTCGTGCATGATCTCGGCAAGGTGCATCTCCTCAAACATGTTGAGGTTATTGTTGCTGGCCGTGCCGTCGGTGCCGAGCGCCACGTTGATGCCCTTATCGAGCATTGCGCGGATGGGCGCAAAACCGCTGCCGAGCTTTAAGTTCGACGTGGGGTTATGGACGACGCTGACGCCGCGGGCCTTCAAAATGTCCATGTCGTGCTCCGTCACAGCGACGCAGTGCGCCGCCGCCGTGGGCGAATCGAACGTGCCGAGGGACTCAAACCACTCCGTCGGCGTTTTGCCGTAGCGCTCGATGCACTCGCGCTGCTCACGCGCGGTCTCGGCAAGGTGGATGTGCATGCGCCCGCCCTTTTCGCGGCAGAGTTCGCTGTAGGCCCTGACGATATGGCTCTTGCAGGTATACTCCGCGTGGATGGAAAAGTCAATGCGGATGCGTCCGTCCGCCGCGCCGTGGTATTTTTCAAAAAGCGCGAGCGATTCGGGGATCTGCGTGTTCTGCTCCACGGTCTGATTTTCGTCGAAGCACTGCACGCAGCGGTTGAGGTTCGCCTTGATGCCCGCCTTCTCGACGGCCCGGACGGTCTCCTCCGGGAAAAAGTACATGTCGGAAAAGCTCGTGGTGCCGCCCGCGATCATCTCAAGCAGGGCAAAGCGGCTCGCCGCCGCGATATCCTCGCGCACGAGCCTGTCCTCGATGGGAAAGATGGCCTTGAAGAGCCAGTCCTGCAGGGGTAGCCCGCTGCCGATGCCGCGCATAAGCGCCATGGCGATGTGGCTGTGGCAGTTGATAAGTCCCGGCATGAGGAGTCTTCCGGTCATGTCCTTTTCCGTGTCGTATGCCGTCTGCGGCCGCTCCGGGCCGATGTAGTCGATCGCAGTTCCGTTGACGCCGAGGTAAGCGCCGCGCAGCGTTTCATAGCCGTCCGCCCCGCGCAGCAGGATATCCGCGCCTTTCAGCAGAGTTTTCATGAAAGGGCCTCCTATCTCCATTTTATCTCATTATGCAGTCTATCACGCATGCTTTCAGAATGCAACGGGCAAAAGAATTAAGTTTCTTCTGCATTGCTGTTTGTGTCACCAAAATTTTTCCATTTTGCAAGCCGAATTCCTTCAAAATTCACTATTGTAAATTCTAATACGCATATTTATAATAAGTGCATATTTTTCAACAAGGAGTGAGACCCGATGAGTAAATCCTACATCCCTCAGAACTACCACACCCCGCTGTCTGTATATGAAATGCAGCGCGCCATTGAATTCATCAAGAGTAATTTCCAGGTGAATCTGAGCAATGCGCTCAATCTTCGTCGCGTGTCCGCTCCGCTGTTCGTGGATGAAAATTCCGGTCTGAACGATAACTTAAACGGCGTGGAGCGTCCCGTGTCCTTCGATATCCCCGATGTCGGCACGAACGCGCAGGTCGTGCAGTCGCTGGCCAAGTGGAAGCGTCTGGCACTCAAGCGCTACGAGTTCAACGTCGGCAAGGGCCTGTTCACCGATATGAACGCCATCCGGCGCGACGAGGAGGTCGATAACCTCCACTCCGTCTACGTGGACCAGTGGGACTGGGAAAAGGTCATCTCCGCGGACGACCGCAACGTTGAGTATCTCAAGCGCACCGTGCGCGATATCGTCAGCGCCATCAGCGAGACGAGCGACGCGCTGAACATCGCCTTCCCCTCCCTGCGCACCAAGCTGAGCCGCGACGTGTTTTTCATCACCACGCAGGAGCTCGAGGACCTGTACCCCGACTTCACGCCCAAGCAGCGTGAGGACGCCATCTGCAAGGAAAAGGGCGTTGTGTTCGTCATGCAGATAGGCAAGGTCTTAAAGTCCGGCATCAAGCATGACGGCCGCGCGCCCGACTATGACGACTGGGATCTCAACGGCGATATCCTCTACTGGAACGAGGTCCTCGGCCATGCGTTCGAGGTGTCCTCCATGGGCATCCGCGTCGATCCCCAGTCTCTTGACGCGCAGCTGACCATCGCCGGCTGCGACGACCGCCGCGCGCTCCCCTTCCACAAGATGCTGCTTGCCGGCGAGCTGCCCCTGACGATGGGCGGCGGCATCGGCCAGAGCCGTCTCTGCATGCTGCTGATCGGCACGGCGCACATCGGCGAGGTCCAGGCCTCCCTGTGGGACGCCGAGACGCGCAAGCTGTGCGAGGATGCGGGCGTGCTGCTTCTTTAAGTTCAAAAATAAAGCGCTCTTCCAACGGAAGAGCGCTTTATTTTTATTCTTTACAGTGCCGGCGGTAAACGTCAAGGCCGTCTGCGCACCCCTCGAAGGAAAAGCCGTGTCTGCGCGCGATACGAGCGCTCACGGTCTGTTCGGGAACGCATTCGATCACGGCGTCCTCCCCCTCCCTCCGGGCAAGCGCGGTCAAAAGGTCCGTCATTTCGTCTGCATAGCCCTTGTGCCACGCGGAGCGCTTGAGCACCCAGCCAAGCTCCCGGCTGCGCTCGTCATAGTCGTGATAGATGACATAGCCGAGAAACTCCCCCGCCGCGCTCTCCGCGGCGTAGATGAGCGGCGGCTCGGAAAGCCCGGCCTGCTCCAAAAAGCGTTCGGTCTGTTCGCGCGTAAAGGGCGGCTCCAGCCAGCGCATCACCTCAGCGTCCGAGAGCAGGGCATACAGTTCGTCCAGATCGCCGCGGCGCATCGTCCGCAGACGGAGACGCGCGCTTTCCGTCAGGATCATGCTTCCTTATGCCGCTTGCCGCGGAAGATCATCTCGGGCGTTTTCACGCTGACGGTGGTGTCCGGCTCGACCGAGGACGTGAGGAACGCGTTGCCGCCGACGATGACGTTGTCGCCGATCTCCGTCGCGCCGCCGAGCAGCGTGGAGTTCGCGTAGATCACAACGTTGTTGCCGATCTTCGGGTGGCGGCGGACATTCGGGTTCGTCGGCATGCCCGCGGGTGAGAGCGCGCCGAGCGTCGCGCCCTGATAGAGCTTGACGTTGTCGCCGATGATGGTCGTCTCGCCGACGACCACGCCCGTGCCGTGGTCGATGAAGAAGCATTCCCCGATCGTCGCGCCGGGGTTGATGTCGATACCGGTCTGGGAGTGAGCATACTCAGACATCATGCGCGGGATCATCGCGACCTTGCGCGTATAAAGCTCGTGCGCAATGCGGTAGATGAAGATGGCGAACATGCCTGGGTACGAGAGCAGGACCTCCTCCATGCTGTAGGCCGCGGGGTCGCCGTCAAAGTTCGCGGCAAGGTCCTTGAGCAAAAGCTTCTGAATGGCGGGCAGGCGGCTGACAAAGCCGCTGCTGATATCGTAGGCACACTCGTAGTTTTCCTCGCACTCGCTCATCGTCAGCGCGATCTGGTTCGTCAGCTTTTCGTGGATGTGCTCCATCAAAAGCGCGCTGTACTGCTCGGGCGGCAGCTTCAAAAGGTCGCGGTTGCCATAATACACCGGGAAAAGCAGCTTCTGGCAGTCGCGGATGATCTCGATGACCGTGTCGCGCGAGGGCATGCGCTGCGCGTCGCCGTAAAGGGGGATCTCCGCTTCCTTATAAATTTCCGCCATGCGGCCCGCCGCCGCGCGGATGACCTCGTTTTTCTTCGCTTTGTCCATACACGTTCCCTCCCAACAGGGCAATTAAAAATAATAGAATAGTATATCAATATTCTTCCACGAAATCAAGGGAATCCATGAAAAAAGGAGAGGGCCGCAGGGCCCTCTCCCCTCTTTTCTCTTTTGCTTCCGCTCAGCTCTTGCGGATGAAGTGCTCGATCTTTCCGCGCGCTTCGTCATAGAAGTAGAAGTCCTTGTCGCGGATCGTGACCACCACGCCGCGGCCGCTCTCCTTGTCGGTCAGCAGAAACTCGTTCAGGCTGCCTTCCACAAAGCTCCAGCTTCCCTGCATCAGGTATTCCCAGTCCGTGTTCTCCGTTTTCCTGATGTAGAACTCCTCGCCGCCGGGCATGAACTGCGCTTCATAGAGGTAGGTATCCACCCGCTGCGCCGTGCCGTCGTCCTGCGGCACGAACGGCTCCGTCTGATAGATGCGAAGGCCGTTGATCTTCTGCGGCGTGACCCCCTTCACATAAAGGAACACCGCCGCAAACGTCAGCACCGCGACCGCCGCCGCCAGCACCTTCGTCGTCCGGTTTTTCCTGTCTGCCATTTGTCAAAGCCCTCCTCTCGTTCTCTCAGCACTCATAGTCATTCAGGTTTTGCCTGCCGCTTTCTCAAATAACTGACATACCGCCTCCTTTTCTTCGTTTTACCGGTTCACGAGCAGCTTTTTCATGCCGCGCTCGAGACCGTCCACGGTCAGGGGGAACATGTCCACCGCGTCGGCGATGTGGAAGTAGCTCTCGCCCCAGTAGCCGCGATAGCGCGGCGGCTCCTCGGGGTTGAGCCAGATGAGGTGATCGTAGTGCTCGCGGAAGCGGTTGATCTGGTCCATGCCGGACCAGCGCACTTCGCCGGTGCGCGAGTCGTAGCGCTTTTCCATCAGCTCGTACATGTCCATCAGCGCGTCGCCGACCAGAATGACCTTGTAGTCGCTGCCGTAGTTCTGCAGGATCCAGTCGGTCGAAACGGCGTGCTCGCGCCACATGCGCGGGTTGGTGTAAACGCTTGAATAAATGCAGTTGTGGAAGTAATAGACGTGCAGCTCCTTGAAGTGGTTGGACTGCCTGGCCGCCTGAAAGAGCATGGAGCAGAGACGGGAGTAATACTCCATCGAGCCGCCCGAGTCCATCAGCATGAGCACCTTGACGCTGTTGCGGCGCGGGCGCTTGTAGCGGATGGAGAGCGTGCCGGCGTTGTCGCAGGTATCGCGGATGGTGCCGTCCACGTCGAACTCGGTCTTTTCCCCCATCGTCTGCGCCGAGTACTGGCGCAGCAGGCGGAAGGCCATCTGGAACTGGCGGATATCGAGAACGTTGTCCTTGCGGAAGTCGCGGTATTTGCGCTCGCCCGCGACTTGAAAGGCGCGGCGGTACATGCTCTGCCCGCCCACGCGGATGCCCTGCGGGCTGTGGCCGCTGTTGCCGAAGTTCGAATAGCCGCGCGTGCCGATCCAGTACGAGCCGCCGTTGTGCTCCTCGGTCTGCTCCCTGAGGCGCTCTTCGAACATTTTGAGGATCTGCTCGATGGTCTTTTCCTCATAGCCCTGCGTTTTGAGGAAGCGGCGGAACTCCTCAATCGCATTTTCCGGGTGGTTGAGCCAGTTCATAAGCTCCTCGGGCAGGTCCCCCTCGTAGGGCGCGCCGTCGAAGTATTCAAGGAAGATCTGGTCGAATTTGTCGTAGTCCGCCTCGGACTTGACAAGCACCGCGCGGCAGAGCTCGTAAAAGCCCGTAAGCGAGGCGTGCTGCAGGTTGAGCATCAGCCCCTCCATCAGCGTCATCCATTCATTCAAGCTGACGCGGAAGCCATGCGCGCGCAGAAGATAGAAAAATCCTGTAAACATGGCGCGTTATCTTCTCAGGCGGCGCTGGACGGTCGAGATGTCCTTGTCCTTTTTGAGCAGCACGCCGATGAACGGGATCTCCTTCGCGATGCGCGCGGTATCGACGCCCGCAAGCTGGAGCGCGCGGATCCAGTCCACCAGCTCGGACGTGGAGGGCTTTTTCTCCACCGAGTCGATCGAGCGGAGATAGTAGAACGCCTGCATCGCCTGCGAGAGCAGCGTCTCGTCGAGCTTGTCGAAGTGGACGCGGATGATCTTTTCCATCTGCTCCTGATCGGGAAAATCGATATAGTGGAAGATGCAGCGGCGCAGGAAGGCGTCGGGCAGCTCCTTTTCCGCGTTCGAGGTGATGATGACGATGGGACGGTGCCTGGCCTTGATGGTCTCCTTGGTCTCGGGGATGTAAAACTCCATCTTGTCGAGCTCCCAGAGAAGGTCGTTCGGAAACTCAAGGTCCGCCTTATCGACCTCGTCGATGAGCAGCACGACCTGCTCGTCGGCGGAAAAGGCCTCGCCGAGCTTGCCGAGCTTGATATACTTTGCGATATCGTCCACGCCGGAGGTGCCGAACTGGCTGTCGTACAGGCGCTGCACCACGTCGTAGACGTACAGGCCGTCCTGCGCCTTGGTCGTGGACTTGACGCTCCAGATGATGAGCTTCTTGCCCATCGTCTCGGACACGGCCTGGGCGAGCATCGTCTTGCCCGTGCCCGGCTCGCCCTTGATGAGCAGCGGCTTTTTGAGCGCCACGGCGATGTTCACCGCGTTCATCAGCTCCGGGCTGGCTACATAGTCTTTACTGCCTTTGAAAGTGTTTTCCATGGTTTTGCTCCTTAAAATCAATATCTGTCAGCCCTATTGTACCGAGGCGAAAAGGCGGTGTCAAACCCATTCCGACAGGTTTTTAAAAATTTTTTCAAAAATTTGAAATTAGGGCTTGCATTTCCAGAAAAGCTGTGGTAGTATAACACCGTTGTCCGATATGAGATATGCGCCGTTAGCTCAGCTGGATAGAGCGTCTGGCTACGGACCAGAAGGCCGGGGGTTCGAATCCCTCACGGCGTACCAAAAGTCCTCGAAATCATCTGATTTCGAGGACTTTTGCTTTTCATAAGTTTCCATTTTTTGATACTGCTTTTTTCTGACCCAAACGCTGACCCCAACGGGAGCGGGTAGCGGAAAGCATCAGACGGCACGAGATAGGATGTTCCCCATCGTCTGGGCTGCTTTCATCTGCGCGTCGGTGGTGACGTGGGCGTAGGTGTCCAGCGTGAAGCCTGCGGAGTAGTGACCGAGCATTGAGGACACCGTTTTCACGTCCACGCCGTTTTGCAGGGCCATCGTTGCGAAGGTGTGTCGGAGGTCATGGAATCGGATGCGGGGCAGCCCCGCCCGTTTCAGCACCCGCTGGAGCATATGCAGAACGCTGTCCGGCGACATGGGGCCTCCGGTGAGCGATGGGAATACCCATTCGCTGTTGCCCGTTTTTCTTCTTTGTTGCATCAGAACGTCTATCGCATCCGCCGACAGCGGCAGTGTGCGGTAGGCGTTTTTCGTTTTCAACGGTGCTTCGACCACCTTGCTGTTCTGCCGTGAGATGGCCCGTTGGATTTTCAGCACACCACGGTCGAGGTCGATGTCCGTCCATTTCAGTCCCAACAGTTCGCCTCGCCGTAGGCCCGTGGCAAGGTCGAGGTAGTAGAGTTCGTACACGCCGCTGTCCTTGGCCTCCTGGAAGAAGGCGCTGAGCTGGTCGGCGGTCAAGGTTTTCATCTCCTTGCGCTCGACTTTCGGCAAGGCGCAGCCCTGCGTGGGATTCTTGCTCACCAGTTTCTGCTCCATGGCGAGGTTGTACGCCGAGCCGATCATCTGATGGATGTTGCGCACCGTCTTGGGTGCTAACCCTTTCGGCTTTTTCTTGGCCTCAATGCGGTCTACCCGCCCGCCGTCCAACAGATGTTTGTAGAAGCGTTGTAAGTCCAGAGAAGTCAGGTCTGCCAGCGGAATGCTGCCGATCTGCGGTCTGATGTGGTTTTTCAGAAAGCCTTGTGATGTTTTGAACGTGGACGGGCGCAGCTTGATTTTCGCGTAGTTTTCCATCCACACTTCCAGCCAGCTACCTACCGTGTAGGTCTTGGCCTGTCCGTAGTCGATGCCCACATTTTCCTCGATTGCCTTTTTCAGCTTTTCCTTGACTTCCGCTTGCGTCTTACCAAGGACGTTCTTGATGATGGCCTTTCCGGTTTCGGGATCGTGACCGACCGTGTACCGGCCCTCCCAGCGTCCGTCCTTGCGCTTTCGGATATTCCCTTCCCCGTTTGCTCGTCGCTTTGGCATGGTATCAGCCCCTTTCGCAACGAACAATACCGTAACCAAGGGGACAAAGCTACCCGAAAGTCGAACTGTTATCAGAAAGTTATCATTTGCACCTCGGAGCTGCGCCGCCTTAATAAATAGAACATGGTCTTGCGCCGCGTTACAAAGATGTTTTCAAATGGCAAATGTAAAAATATCCGAATTGAAGCCGCCTGACAAAGAACCTCGAAACCATATGGTTTCGAGGTTCTTTCTTTTTGCTGAGCCGCAAAATATTCCGCAAAGCTCAAACGGTTACTCTCGCGGTTACTCTCGTCTTGCGATCCTCTGTACAGCTCCTGCTGACCTTGGCGGCCCTGTTTCCCCTGTCTGATTCAGAGGACCTTATTGAGGAAGCTCACAAGGCGCGGGCTTTCGGGGTTGGCGAAAAGCTCGTGCGAAGGCTTATCCTCCTCGATGTGACCGCCGTCGAGGAAGATGGTGCGGCTGCTGACCTCGCGTGCGAAGCGCATTTCGTGTGTCACGACGATCATCGTCATGCCGCTCTCGGCGAGGTCCTTCATCACATCGAGCACCTCGCCGATCATTTCGGGATCGAGAGCGCTCGTTGGCTCGTCGAAGAGCATGACCTCGGGGTCCATCATCAGCGAACGCACAATGGCGATACGCTGCTTCTGGCCGCCGGAGAGCTGGCTGGGATAGGCGTCGGCGCGGTCGGCAAGGCCCACCCGGCCAAGCAGCCGGATGGCCTTGGCCTCAGCCTGCTCCTTGTCCATGCCCTTGATGCGCACGGGCCCGGCGGTCAGGTTTTTCATCACGTTCATGTTGTTGAAAAGGTTGAATTGCTGAAACACCATGCCCATCTTCTGACGGTGCTGGTCGATATGTCGGCTCTGTCCCCTGGCGCAGATGTCCACGCCGTCGAAGAGTATCTGGCCAGAGGTCGGCCTTTCCAGCAGATTCAGACAGCGCAGGAAGGTGCTCTTGCCGCCGCCCGAGGGGCCGATGATGGACACGACCTCATTTTTTTGGAACTCCACGCTGATGTGCTTGAGGACCTCAAGCTTATGGAAGCTCTTGCACAGGTCCACGACCTGAAGAATGCTCTCATTTGCCATGGTTCATCTTCCTTTCTGCCAGAGCGATGAGACGCCCGCCGGTGAAGGTCATCGCAAAATAGCAAAGCGCCGCGATGGCGAGGCACGCAAGACTCTTGTACGTCACGGCGATGACGTCGTTCGTGCGGAACATCAGGTCGGCAAGACCGATGACGGAAACGATGGACGATTCCTTGATGACCGTAACGAACTCGTTGCCAAGCGCTGGAAGAATATTCTTGATCGCCTGCGGCAGCACGACAAGGCGCATCGCCTGGCCGTGGCTGAAGCCGATACTGCGCGCGGCCTCCATCTGTCCGCGGTCGACCGCCTGCACGCCGGAACGGATGATCTCGGCAACATAGGCGCAGCTGTTGATGCTCATAGCAATGATACCGGCGGAAAAACGCGAAAAGTTCGGGATCCACGAAATATCCGGCAGCGTGAAGCCGACCATCGGAAGGCCGTAAAAAATGAACATCAGCTGCACCATCAGGGGCGTCCCACGGATGAACTCGATGTAAGCGACCGCCAGCCACTTCAGCGGCAGGATCCGGCTCATGCGCATGCTGGACATGAGTGTGCCGAAGATCGTGCCGAAAAGCACGGTGAACGCGGCAATGATGAGCGTATTGACAATGCCTTCCTCAAAGAAGCTGTGGTAGCGGACAACGAGCTTTCCGATCGTCTGAATAAATTCCATGGGGGCTCCTCCTCAAAGCGCCGCGGGCTTCGCCGCCGAAACGGCGAAGCCCGCAGAACATGTCATCTTATCTTGTTTCCCGCTTACAGGCCGAGGTTCGCGGCCAGCTCGACGGCTTCGTCGTAGGCCTGCTGATAGCTGCCGTCGGCGATGACCTTGCTGATGACCTCGTTCACGGCCGCGAGCAGATCCTCATTGCCCTTGGCGGCGACGACCGCCTTACCGAAGGAAGCCTCTTCCGCGGTAAATTCGAAGTTTGAAACCTCCAGCGCGCCGTTGCTCGTAGCGACCAGGGACTCGCCGACCGCCTGATCGACGACCAGACCCGCGATGTTGCCGTTCTGGACCTCGAGGGCGAGGGCGGGATACTTTTCAAGCTCGAACAGCTCGCTCTCGGGCAGCGCGGACTGGATCAGCTGGGACTGGATGGTGCCCTTCTGCGCGCCGACCTTCTGACCGGCGAGGGATTCCTTGGTGGAATAGGTATCGGCGTTGCCGGTCTTGACGATCAGCAGCTGCGCGCTGGTCTCATACAGGTCGCTGAAATCGATCTCCTCCGCGCGCTCCGGCGTCTTGGTGAAAGCGGCAATCCCCAGATCGACCTGACCGGACTGAACGGCGGGGATGATTCCGTCGAACGCCATATCCACGACCTCCAGCTCAACGCCGAGGCTGTCGGCGATCTGCTGGGCCAGCCACATATCGCAGCCGGCGAAGTTCGCATCCAGACCCTTGAACTCATAGGGGGCGTACTGCGCTTCCGTACCGACAACGAGCTTGCCGCTGCTCTTGATCTTTTCCAGCAGCGTCTGCTCAGGCTGCTCCTCCTGCTGCTGAGCGTCGTCCTCAGCGGGCGTCTGCTGTTCTGTCTGCTTGCTGCCGCAGGCGGTCAGCACGGCCATCAGCATTGCTGCGCTCAGCACCAGGCCGAGCAGCTTCTTAATCGTAAAATACTTTTTCATGGTTCCCTCCACCAGTGAATTGAAATTCACTTAATTTGTTTTTAATGTGGATAATTATACTCTGTCGATCCGTTTTGTAAATATCCGGATTTGCCGAGAAATATGAAAATATATTCTTTTCAATTGTGCAGATTATGCAAAGAAAGAGAAGCTGTCGTTCTGACAGCTTCTCTTTGCGTTCAAAGTCTCCCTTTCTTTGGTCGATACCGCCGGCGCAGGCGATGCGAAGGCGATTCGCGCCGGTCCTGCCGAACAGGACCGCACGCCGGAAGATGGACGGCGCCGTTACGCTTCACGCCCGGAAGCTTCCCTGACGTGCGGAATGACGGTCGAGCCGTTCGGAATGACGTAGATGGACTTGCCCTCCAGCTGCGCGGCGTCGAGCAGCGCGTTGACGTCGGAAAACGCCTTCATGCCCATCGGCGCAACGTCCGCCGGATCGATGCTCGAATAGAGCAGGATGTTATAGCGCTGCGCCTGCTCGCAGTTGAGGAAGAAAATGTAGCCCGCGACGGTGAAATGCTCGCGCAGCCGCTGCTCGATGGTGCCGGCGGTGAGGTCCTTCGCCCAGTCGAAGTATTCGGCAGGACCGCCGCCCTCGCGCGCCTCAATGATGAGGATGAGCGTGCCGCCCGGCTTGAGACCGGGCTCAATGTTGTCGATGGTCTTGGTGCCCTGATAAAGCGAAATGTCCTTCGGGAAGCCGCCGCAGCCGGCAACGATCACGTCCGCCTTTTCCGGCACGTCCACCTGATAAATGCGGTCCACCATGCGGCAGGCAGCCTCCCACGAGGTAAGATAGTGCCCGGAGAAAATGGCGGCAAGCTGCATCTGGGCGTTCATCACAAGGTTGACGATAAAGAGGTTTTTCACCAGCCCCGCCGCCTCGCACATATCCTCATGCAGCGGGTTGCCCTTCAAAACGCCGTTGCCGATGGCGGGATTGGAGCGCAGCCGTGCTGCGTCGAGCGAGAAGGCGTGGTTGTGGAAGATGGTCTCGCGGCCGCTGATGCCCGGCAGGATGCTCTTGCGGCCGCCGCCGAAGCCCGCCATCACATGATGCGTCACCGCACCGAGACAGACGACGAGGTCGGCCTCGGCCGCCGTGCGGTCGATGGAGACCGGCGTGCCGTGCGGCGTGGTGCCAAGATAGACAAGGTCCTTCGCTTCGCAGTCGTGGTTTTTGACCTGGATGCGCTCATAGACCGCGGCGGTCACGAGCGTGCGCAGCTCCTGCTCGCCGCCGCCGATGTGCGTGCCGTTGGCAATGACGATGGTGATATCCTCTTCACGCACGCCGCAGCGCTCCGTGAGATAATCCACCAGATGCGGGACCACGAGATCCTGCCGCATCCAGAAGCGCGTCATGTCGCTCACGACCAGCGCGACGGTATCGCCCGCCTTGGCGCGCTTACGCAGCGGCGCGCTGTCGATCGGCGCGTCGAGCGAGGTCCACAGCGCCGCACGGATATCGGAAAGCGGGGCGACGGCGTTGCCGTGCAGCTCTCCGATCACATTTTTCTCGTCCAGCGGCAGCTCCACCGTGCCGCTGCCATAAGCAAATGAATAGTTTTTCATGAAGCCCCACTCCATCATACTGTGAAATAATATGAGAGTATACGTCAAAACATTAAAAGATGCAACCGCCAATATTTATAAAATCCGAAAAAATATCGGCAAAAATACAGAACAAGCAGAAGTTCCGGTCTCCGCGCGGTTTTCAGACAGGTCAGCCACCGCCTTCGGCGCCGGCACCCCCAACACGGCCTACGCCAAGTACTTTATCGGCGACTCGTTCCTCAATCCCCTGACCGATCCGAGCGGCGGTCTCTTCGCCGCCAACGTGACCTTCGAGCCGGGCTGCCGCAACAACTGGCACATTCATCACGCTTCCGCGGGCGGCGGACAGCTGCTGTGCACCGCGGGCGAGGGCTGGTATCAGGAAGAGGGCAAGCCCGCCGTCAGCCTGCACGAGGGCAGCGTCGTCATGATCCCGGCAAACGTGAAGCACTGGCACGGCGCGAAGAAGGACAGCTGGTTCAGCCACATTGCCGTCGAGGTCCCCGGCGAGAACCGCAAAAACGAGTGGTGCGAGCCCGTCTCGGACGAGGAATATCACAAGCTGTACAGCCGCAGATTTTCCTTGCGCTCCGCCGCGTCCGCCCTTATAATAGGAGCCGCCCGATCCCTCGGGCAGCAAGGAGACGCACTATGAGCCGCATCATGCCCCCCATCGGCGACGTGGACGCCTACGCCGCCAACAATCCCTTCATGGCATACAACCACATCCGCATCACCTCGATCGCGCCCGACGGAAACGGCGAGCACCGCGCGGAGGTCGCCGTGACGCTCCAGCCCGAGTCGATGAACCTGCACGGTGCAGTCCACGGCGGACTGCTCTACGGCCTTGCCGACTGCGTGGCGGGCATCGCCGCCCGCTGCGACGGAAACGACTACGTGACACAGAGTGCGCACGTCAACTTCCTGCGCAACACGAAGCAGGGCACAGTCTATGCCCTGGCGGAGATCGTGCGCCGCGGGCGGCACATGGTCGTGATCCACGTCACGGTCCGCGACGCGCAGGAGCGGCTGCTTGCCGACTGCGCGGTGGATATGATGCGCATGGAGCAATAAACGCTCATCCAAACGCCCTCCCAGCGACCGCCGGGAGGGCGTTTATCATCAATTGCTTTCGCACAAAAGCGGTATACATCGCTCCGTCCGCAGGGAAAATATAGCTGCCGGCGGGTGTTTCCAGCAGAAACGCTTTCGCATCCCCCGTGCAGCAAGCCAAAGGTGCGGCAGGAAGTTCAACAGATGTTGAACTTCAGTTGAAGCAAAGTTCATGTTGCGCCGGTAGAATGATAATATCTTATGTTGTATCCAGCGGCATTGCGCCGCCGGCAAACGAATCTGACTGCGGCCGCCGTGCGGCCGCGCTGCATACAGGAGGGCTTCGTACCATGCGAGTAAAGATCATTGCGGACAGCACCTGCGACCTCTCGCCCGAGCTGCTCGAGCGCTGCGATATTGCCATCACGCCGCTGTGCGTCATCAAGGACGGCAGGGAATTCCACGACGGCGTGGACATCACCCCGGCGGACATCTTCGCCCATGTGGACGGCGGCGGCGAGCTTTGCAGCACGGCGGCGGTCAGCCAGTTTGAGTATACGGAGATCTTCTCGCGTTATGCGCGCGAATACGACGCGGTCGTGCAGATCACCATCGGCTCCGGCTTTTCCTGCTGCTACCAGAACGCCTGCCTTGCCGCGCAGGACTTTGACAACGTCTACGTGGTCGATTCTGAAAATTTAAGCTCCGGGCAGGGGCTTCTCGTCGTCGCGGCGGCAAAGCTTGCACAGCAGGGCCTTTCCGGCAGCGAGATCGCCGAGCGCGTGCGCGCGCTCGCGCCGAAGGTCGAGGCGAGCTTTCTCATCGACCGGCTCGACTATATGCGCAAGGGTGGGCGCTGCTCCGCCGTCGCCGCGCTGGGCGCGAACCTTTTGCACCTCAAGCCCTGCATCGAAGTGCGCGAGGGCAAGATGGGCGTCTGTAAAAAGTACCGCGGTTCATTTGAAAAGTGCATCCGCCAGTACGTGAAGGAGCGTCTCGACGGACGCACGGACATCGACGAAGGCCTTGCCTTCATCACCCACCCCGCCTGCCAGGAAAACGTGGTAAACGCGGCCATGGAGGAGGCCAGGGCCTTCGGCTCGTTCGACGAGATCGTCGAAACGCACGCGGGCTGCACCGTCTCCTGTCACTGCGGGCCGAACACGCTCGGCATTCTGTTTGTGAGAAAATAATTTTTTGCGTGCAGCGCTCCGCACGGTCCCGCCGTGCGGAGCGCTTTTGCGTCCTGCGCACGAAGTGATGCGTTGCAATCGCACGCGAAGCGTGCTATGATACGCGGGTAAATCCATCCGGAAAGGAAGCGTTGGGAGCTTATCTCCCCTGCTGTAATGATCGCCATTCTGCTTGCGCCGGTATATCTGCTGGCAAATTATTACCTTCTGCGCCGTGCGATGGGCTGGGTGAAGGCCTGGTTCCCGTTTTTCCGCACGGCACGCCACTGGGCGCTGCCCGTTGCCGTGCAGGCGTTTCTCGCCTGCTCCATCGTCATTGCCTTTTTCCTGCCCGCCGGGCGGCTGCGCCGCGTGATGAAGCTCATCGGCAATTACTGGCTCGGCGTGCTGCTCTATGTGCTGCTCGCGGTGCTCGCGGCGGACCTTCTGCGCCTGCTGCTCGGCTATGTGCTGCCGTTCCGGCACATATTCATCACCACAAAAATGCACCGCATTGCAGGCTGCGTGTGTGCGCTCGCCATTCTGAGCGCGTCCATCTGGGGCGTTGTCAACGCGCGCATCATCCACGTCACGCCCTACGATGTGACGGTCAATAAGACGGTCGAGGGCATGGACGAGATGAAAGTCGTGCTCGTGGCCGACCTGCACCTCGGCTACAACATCGGCGAACGGCAGATGCGGCAGATGGTGGAAAAGATCAACGCACAGGACGCCGACCTCGTCGTCATCGCGGGCGACATCTTTGACAACGAGTGGGAGGCGGTGGACGATCCGGACGCCATCGCCGCCACGCTGCGCGGCATCCGGTCGAAATACGGCGTGTACGCCTGCTACGGCAACCATGACATCGAAGAGCCCGTGCTCGCGGGCTTTACCTTCCGCCAGAGCGAGAAGAAGGAAAGCGACCCGCGCATGGACGAATTTTTAAAGGACGCGAACATCACGCTCCTGCGCGATGAGGGCGTGCTCATCGACGGAAAGCTCTACCTCTACGGTCGGCCCGACGCGCACCGTCCCGGCCGCGGCATCGAAACGCGCAGAACGCCCGCCGAGATCACGGCGGATATGGATAAGCGCAAGCCCATCCTCGTGCTCGACCACCAGCCCAAGGAATTACAAGAGCTTGCGGACGCGGGCGTCGATCTCGACCTCTGCGGCCACACGCATGACGGGCAGATGTTCCCCGGCAACCTCACGATCAGGCTGATGTGGGAAAACGCCTGCGGTTATCTCCAAAAGGGACAGATGCACAACATCGTGACCTCCGGCGTGGGCCTGTTCGGGCCGAACATGCGCGTCGGGACCAAGGCGGAGATCTGCCCCATCACGATCCACTTTGCGCAATAGGCAAAACAGAAGGGCGGCTCGTATGAGCCGCCCTTCTGTTTTTATGCTATTTGAGGGGCATCTGCAAGGTATCCTCCGGCATGCTGCACCGCCGTCTTTTCCGGCGGCTTCGTCATGACTGCCGGATGCCGGTGTCACGCCGCCAGCGCTCTCCAGATCAAGGTGACGATCTGCGCGCGGGTGCAGTCCGCATCGGGGCTGAACGTGGTATCCGACGTACCCTTGGTGACGTTCTCACTGACCGCCCACAGGACCGCGCCGGCGTAGTAGTCGCCGGTCTTCACGTCGGCAAAGGGGTTGCCCGCGCCGGCCGCCGGGGCATTCTGACTGCGCCACAGGAAGGTCACGATCTGCGCGCGGGAGCAGACCGCGTCGGGGCTGAACGTGGTATCGCCGGTTCCCTTGGTGATGCCGCTTTCCATAGCCCACAGCACTGCGTCATAGTAGTAACTGCCGGTGGGAACGTCGGCAAAGGGCATTTCGCCTGACACAGAAACAGGGCTGCCCGCGGCACGCCACAGGAACGTGACGGTCTGGGCGCGATCACAGCTTGCGTCAGGGCTGAAGGCCGCGGCAGAGGTCCCTGCTGTGATACCGTTTTCCACTGCCCAGCGTACCGCGTCATAATAGTAACTGCCGGGCAGCACGTCGGCAAAAGGAGACGCTCCTTCCTGCCAGCCGGCATATACGGTCCTGCTGCCGGTGAGCGTTACCTCTGTGACCCTTTCTGTCAGAGCGCTGTCCGCATACCAGCCGGTGAAGGTGTATCCGCTGCGCGTGGGCACGAAAGCGGCAAGGTCGATGGTACTGCCGGAGAGTCCGCGCAGCGCGGCGATCTCGCTGCCGCCGTTGGTCTCAAAGGTCAGCGTACAGCAGCGCTCAGGACCGGAGATCTGGGAGGAAGCCGGGCTGAGACAGATGGTGTAGGTGCGCTTGGCGGAACCGTCCGGCGCCGTGATCGTCACTGTGATCGTCTGCGTGAAGAAATCGCCGATGACTGCTGCCATGCCGTTTTCCGCCGGTTTGCCGTTCACGGCAACGGCAGCGCCGCTGCTCTCAGGGATCACCGTGAGCAGATACTGCCCCGCGGGCACATTTTTGACCGTGGCGCTGTCGTTCGCGTCGAAGCTGTCCATCGTAAGGGGCAGGCCGTCGATGGTGATGCTGGCAGCATTGGCGGTGTTCTTCCCCGAAGCCGCCTCGCCGTAGCGCAGGACCACCCGCGCGCCGGATCTTGAGAAGGCGATGGCGTTTTCCCTGATCTCCTCTGCCGCGAGCGTCAGATCGCCCAGCGCCTTTGTTTCCAGCAGCGCGCCGTTTTCGTCCAGCAGCGCCGCCGTCAGGTTTCCGCTGCTGCGCGGCTGGAGGGAGTTGTTCCGCACCTGCACATTGGCCGTGGTGGCGCTGCCGTTTTCCATCTCCGCGGAAATGGTGACCGGCATGTTTTCGTTTCTCGTCAGCAGGCTGTCGAAGGTGACGTATTTCTGGTTGTTCTGACTGTCCGCCTCGGGAACGGTGGTCCACTCGCCGTCGATCTGCCGCTCGATCCGCGCTTTGATGAAGAGCACCACGCCGGAATCGGGGATCTCCTTAAGTCCTGCATCGGAGACGTACTTTTCAATGTCGAAGGTCATCTCCTGCGTGCAGCCGGCGCCGTCGATCAGAGCCAGCGTGCCGCCGGTAAGGATCCGCTCATAGGCTTTGTCCGCGATCCCGTCCTCAAAGTACTTGCCGTTGACAGGCATCGTGCATTCGGGATCGGAGTAGGCCCCCAGGACCACGCGGCGGTCCGGCTTGTTCAAAGATGCCGCCGCCTGATTATAAAGGTGCGCAAGGACCGTCCGCAGGCCGTCCCGCTCTCTGGTGACCGTCAGGGCGGAAATGCCCACGTCAGGATAATCCAGATAGACCGTACCGCCGACAGACTGCGCTGCCGCGCCGGCAAAGCCCGCTTCCACCCTGTAATTGAGATCCTCAATCTCGCTGCCCGTCCTTGCGGCAGCGGAAAGCGTCTTTGACTGACCGGGCAGGATCGCAAGGCCGGTAAACGTCTGCGTCCCTGCGCCGTCCAGCGTGATGGTCACGCGGTCGATGATGTGCATGCCCCGATTCGCCACGGTGAAGCTGACCGGCACATAGCTGCCGGCGGTCAGCGTGGTATAGTCCACCGTGGCGGCGGCGATCTCCACAGCGTCGGCATAGGTCCCGGCGGCGCTGTAAAGATTCACGGTCTGCCGGGGGATGCGGCCGGCGCCGGAATAGAGCGCGCCGTCCAGCTCATACGAGTAGCTGACTTCGTCAAACTCCGTGCTGCTGTAGCTCGTGCCCTGCAGCACCGCCCGGATGCCGGTACCGTCATCATTCACAGTGAAGGCATCCATGTGATTCAATCTGGTGCGCGCGGGAAGCTCCGCCACCTCGATCGCCGCCGAGGAGAGATAGCCGCCGTCATAGGGCACAAACTTGACGGCGCGGATAACGTCATTTTCCTCGCTGCCCGCATTGGCGTCGTTCCACAGGATCGACAGCTCGTCCAGCGTATCCGCTCCCTTGACAAAGGTGAATTGGCCGTCAAACGCCGCCGTGGACACCATATCGCCGAGAGACTCGGGCAGGACGGAGCGCGGCGCGCCGGTCCTGTCAAACACCCGCAGGCCCACATCATGCTGCTCCGCGCCGGTGCTGGACCGGACGCTGCTCCAGCCCAGAACGAACTGATCGCCCACCGTGGTCAACCGGGGCGCTCCATCGGTGCAGGCGCCGGTGGTCGCGCGGACCGTCTTGGCAGTATCCTCAAGGGCTGCATCCGTGGCGTTGACAAGCGTGTAATAGATGTCGCTGCCGCCGTCTGCATCCTTTACGGAGAAGGCAGCCGCGGCGGTGCCGTCCGCGAGCATCCCGGCCGTCATGCCGGTGACCTCACCGGCGCTGCCGTTGTAGAGCGTGTAGGTCTCGGCGCTCCAGCCCGTGCCGTCAAAAACCTTGCAGAGGATGCGGTTCTGCGTGAAGGCATACGCGCTCTCGTCGGTCTGAACAGCGCGCCACGCGGCGATCGCTCTGCTGCCGTTGACCGCGATAACGGGCTCGAATTCCTGCGAGCCGTTTTCGGTCAGGCGCGTCGTGACCCATTCGCTGCCGTTCCAGATCGAAGCCATGACCTCCAGGCCGTTGAGCAGGACCGTCTGCTGGCCTTCATTCAGCTGCGTTCCGGCCTTGAGGTTCAGGGTCGCGGCTTCCCGCAGCCAGACCGCGCCGGCAAAATTCCCCGTACCGGCAAAGTCCAGAGAGCTGTCCCCATAGCCGGAGAAGCCGTCCGTTCCACCGGGAATGGCTGTGCCGTCTGGGAATGCGCCGCCATTTGACAGGCTGTAGCGCGCCTCCACATCCGTTACGTCTGTGCTGCCGACGTCGGAGAGGTAAACGAGAAGCCTGCCGTCGTCGGAGATCATCGGCGTGCTGAAGGGGTAGGAATTGGTCTCGACCGCCTGAAGCTTCCCGGCCCCGTCCAGGCTCATAAGCGCAATTCCGCTGCCGCCGAGCCAGGCGTGATCGTCCGCGCTGAGGTAGTCGCGGCTTTGCAGCCTGACCACGGGCTCCGCCGCCACGATGGCGCTCCGGCTCCCGTAGGACGCTGCATTCCGCCCTGCCAGATCATCATCCAGCCAGCCGGTAGAGCCCAGACCGCTGGAAGCGCTTTCCCAGTAGTCGCTGATCTCATTCCAGTCGTTGAAGCGCCACGCCGTACCGTATCCCAGAGACACCAGCGTGAGCTCCGTGACCAGCGGGCCGACACCCAGCGCGGCCCGGATACCGGCTTCGCCGTCCAGCTGGAGGAACTGGCCGCGCACGTCCCGCGCGCCGGGATCCTTCAGGTACTTTCGGGTCAGGAAGCGGTTTTCGTTGTTGATCTCGATGGTGCCGAATACGCCGACCTTGGCCGTAAAGCCCTGATCGTAGCCCAGGCCGCCGAAGAATTCAAAATAGGCGTTGATGCGCAGCGCGGTCAGATAGTCGTTGACGGCGTTGGCCGCGTCATCGTTCCACGCAAGCCCCAGCTGCTCGGCGTACCGGACGGCGGACTGAAAATCCACCGTGGCGCCGCCGCGGACCTTGAAGCTGGCCGTCAGCGGGATGCCGTAGGCAGAGCAGCGCAGGACCTTCTCGAATTCCAGCTGCGCACCGGCGGTAAAGCCGCCGCCGGTGGTCAGGACCTGCCACTGGCCCTTATCAAAGCTGTAGCGGATCTCCGTGCTCACCCAGCCCTCCAGCTGGAGCATAACGGGCAGGCCGATCGCGCCGCTGGCTGCGCCGTAAAGGCTGCTGCGGTCATCGAAATAGGAGCCGTCCGCCATGGCCTGAAAATCGCTGAGGGTGAAGGTGTCGTTGACCTGCCCCAGCAGGCTGTCATAGTCCTGACCGATATAGCTCGGCTCCAGAGAGATCCCGTTCCGGTCATACTCCAGATCCTCCAGCTTGGTGGTGTTGATGCCGGTCCAGAGGTAAGCCTCATAGCGGGTGGGATCCTCCGTGGGCATGAGGATGGCCTTTACAAGGCCGGTCTCTCCGCCCATCTTTTCAAGGAAGGACAGCGCGTCCATCATAATGCCGTCGGAGACCTTATTGGCGTATTCATACTCGGTATTCGCGCCGCCGACGCTGCCGTAGGCAGCCAGGTTTGCCATCAGGGACATGACGGACGGAGCCTCCTCCACCCGCTCGATGGTCGTCAGGTCCGCAAGGCCGAACGGCAGCGCGACGGTGCAGACCAGCCCGCCGTCGCCGTTGTAAAGCGCGGCCTCCAGCGGCGTTTTGCGGCTCCCGTCATAATTCCGGAAGCTGGCGCTGGTGATCGCGACGGAATTGCTCACCAGCGGGATCGACGAGAAGGGATAAGAGGCATCCCGGACCGCCACCGTTTTCTGCTCCGGGACGGAAACGCCGGTCTCCTGCGCCCGCAGGTCAAAGCGGTATCCGGTATCGGCAAAGGAGACATTCTCCACGCCCCAGAGCATGATCGAGCTTTCCAGCGTCGCGCTGGGATAGTTGCTGCTGGGTCCCACCACGCCGGTATGCCTGCGCACGTCGATCTCGCGCCCGGTATAGCTGACGGTCTGGACGGCCACAAAGGGCTTCTCCTTCCCGGCGGCTGTGAGCGTCACGATATCCTCGCCGGAGCGCATGGCGTCGCGCTGGGTCAGGCTGCCGTCCACGGTGATGATCTCGGGATAGTAGCCGCTTGAGAAGCGCAGCTCAAAGATGAATTCCAGGCTGTCGCCCACGCCCACGGCTCCGGGATCATTTTTGGAGGTGAACTGCGACAGGTCCATATGAACGCTCAGCATACCGTTTGCATCGGTGGTAAAGGTCTGGTCCTTCGTTCCGTCCAGCGACGCGGCCTGACCGGCCGCCTTTGCAAATCTGGCGCCGGCGCAGTAGGCGTCGTCGCGGCTGCCGGCGGCATAGCGGTTGCGGTATACGCCGCCCCGCAATGTCACATCAGTGTTGGCAAGCGGCGTGCCGTCGGGCCGCAGCAGCTGCACCTGCGCGGCGGCGGCGCGGCGCAGCTCCGCCGTGTTGAGCGGATACAGCTCACCCCGCACTCCGCTGCCCTCGCCGCTCTTGAGCGAGAGCGGCGAGACCGTTCCCCGGTAAGAAACGCCGCCGCTGACAGAGGCCGCCCGCAGGTCGGAGGCAATGCCGTTCGGCTCGAACAGCGCGAGCGAGCCGTCGTCGTTGGAGCAGAGCGTGTGCGTCTGCCCCCGGCCGTCCTCATAGGACAGCTCCGTTCTGACCGCCGGGGTAAACTGGAACAGATACAGCTTGTCCTTCAGCGTTTCCACGTTTACCGTGACGCTGCTGGAGAGCGAGGGCAGGGCGCTGTGCACGGCGGTGACGGTATTGCCGCCGTCCCGCAGGCCGCACAGCAGCAGAATGGTCTGCGGCAGATAGCAGGTGTAGGAATACTGCTCCAGCGGCGCGTAGAGACTGCCCTCCCGGTAGTTGATGCTCACCGCCCGCTGCAGCTCATCCGAGATCGCGTCCCCCTGCCCGGTGGAGGTGCTCCACCGGACCGTATCGTAAAGGATGCTCCAATCATACTCCTGAAAGTTGATGCCGATGCTCTCCATCAGGCTCAGCTCGCTGCGAAGATTGGCGATGGCCTGGGCGGAGGTCAGGCCGCTGACGACCTCACCGGCATAGGTACTGACAGAGGGGGCGGTCGTGGTAGCGCCGGAAATGTCGTTTTTCAGCGTGACGGAATCGCGTTTCTCACCGCCCACCAGAATATCGAGCGCGCCGCTGCGATAAACGGTGATCGTGCTGGATGCGATGCTCCAGGTCGGATCCGCGCCGTTTTTGGCCTTGGCGGTAACGATGTAATGATCCTTCAATTGCTCGGGCGTATCCGGCGTCAGGGTATAGCTGCCGGAAGCGGCCTTTTCGGTGGTGGTATAGACGGGCACGCCGTTCTTTTCTACTGTGAACTGGAACCGGCATTCCTCTTCGTTCGCGGTCAGATCGAAATTGTCCACGCGCCAGCCGATCCCGATGGACTGATCGCTCGTGAACATCGGCTCATCCAGCCCCGTGAGCGTGATCACCGCGGGCCGGGAGCGGACAATGAGCTTTGCCTCGGTGCTGAGCTTTCGCGTGACGCCGTCCACCTCGGCCTCCGCCGTCAGGCGCAGGATATAGGATGGGGCTTCGCCTTTGGAAACGGCGGCAAGCTGTCCGCCGGGGATGGTCACTCTCGCGGCCGTGCGTTCCAGCGTCGTTTTCCAGACGGGCTCCGCATTTCCCTCAATGCTGCTGCCCGCATAGAGCATTGCCGTGATCCTGCCGTCCGCCGGTCCGTGCTCAGAAAGGTTGGACGCAAAGTGAACGGTCTGATCCGTCCCCAACCGGGCATAGACGGTGTCCGCGCCCGCGGGGAACAGGATGCTGGGCCGGCCGCTGTCCTTCACCGTGACCGTAATGGCGTTGGACGCCGTGGTCGTCCCTTTTCCGTTGTTCCCGCATTGCAGGAAGATGGTGGCGGTACCGGCCTTCAGGGGGATGATACCGGCTTTGACCGTCTGCGTCAGCGACAGGTCCGTGCCGCCGCCCTCAACGGCCGTCAACTGAAGAATCTCGGGATCGCTGACCGTCCATTGCACGTCATCGGTGCCCAGATGGCTATAGGTATAGCCGGTGTTGTTGTCGGTAAACCCGAGCACTGGGACCTCCGCGTCCTGCAGGAACACGACCTGCTCGATCCCGGAGGGCCAGCCATCGGTGTTGACGCCGATGGTATAGGCGCTCTCATCCGCAAGTGTGACCGGCTGCTGGGTGAAGAGGGCACAGGCTCCATAATAAAGGGAATCGTTGAAATACAGCTCCGCCGTATGGGAGGTCTCCTCGCTCACACCCGGCAGCGTCATGCTGCCGGTAAGGATGTACCGCTGCTGGCTGCCCGTACCGGCAGCATCCAGATGCAGCTCTGCCGACTGCTCTGGATCGCCGTCCAGCACGACGGTGACCTTTCCGGCGTCCGACGCCTGCGACCACTCCAGCCACTTGGTCTGGAAGGTCTCGTCATTGTTCAGCTCCACCTGAAAGTTGGCCTTACCGAGATCCTGAGGATCTGTCTCGGCGGACAGAGAGATGAAACTGTCGTCCAGATTGCCGCCATACAGGCCATCTCCGAGCACGGTGGTGCTGAACTCCTTATACGCGCCGTCGGTTTGGGCTTTGAACTTGTTTCCGAAGGCGTCCTTGCAGGCGTTCTCATCCACAGGCTTCACGCCCAGCACCCGAATACCCACGCTGTCTGTGGCCGAGACCGGGTAATAGAATACGCGGGTTCTGGAAAGGACAGCTCCGGAAGAAGGGCTTACGGTTACGTCGATTATGCCCCCAATGCCGGTGTTCACGGTGGACAGATACTTGGTTTCCGTACCGTCCAGATAGGCCAGCTCATAGTCGCCGTAAACCGGCTCGGAGAAGGTCACGACGATGGGCACGACATTGCCGGGATAGAACGAGGAATACCAGTAATCCGCGCTTCCCGCATACTTGGGCGTGCGCGCACAGGTATCGACGGACACGACGGTCGGCGCCGTTTCATCCGCGAGGGTCAGCGCGCCGTGGATCAGGATCTCCTCCGGACGGATATCCGCGTCATCATTCTGCGCGATCCAGCTGACAGGCAGATACCAGTCCTGCGGATACCATACGTAGTTGGAGTCCGTGGGCGTGATCGGGACTTTTACATTTGTAAAGCGCCGCACGCGCCAGTTGTGGTTCTTGACTTGTTTATAGAAGTTGAGACTGCTGGGATTGGCATAATCCCAGTCCATCTCCTGCACCCGTGCAAGGTCTGCCAGATAGGCGGCATCGTCGCTGTCGGAAAAGTCATTCGTGTCATAGCTCCATGAACTTCTCGCGATCTTGACAAGATCCTCACCTTCCATGATAGAAATGGACATAGGCTTGATCTCCCGGCTGCCGTCCTTGGTCCAGAGCGTCACGTTTGCCAGATTGACCTTGGGGTCGTCCGGGTCGCCCGCACCCAGCTTCAGCGCCTGATTGAAGGTGTCCATCCAGCCATGCGTTTCGTTGTAGATGCTGCTGGGGTCGTAACTGTATCCGCGGGCGGCCGGAACAGCGGTGTTGATCTTGAAGTAGTCCGTCCCGTTGACTGTGACCTTCCCGGTCGCACTGTCGTGCTGGCTCCAGTCCAGATGATAAGGCACGACGCTTGTTCCGTTGCCGTCCCTTCTGCCGATCTGCGTGCCGCCGGTGATCGCGGAAACGATGGCGTCCGCATTGCTGTCCGCCGCGAGCCTCACCGTACACGACTGCGCGCAGGCTGGCATGGCGGCGCCATAGGCGGTGCGGGCCTGAAAGAGCACTGAGGCATACCCGTCCCAATGACCCTCATACGAGCGGAGATACCCGCGCAGCGTGTCCATCGACAGATTCAGCTCCACCGAGCCGGAGCCCTTTGAAATGGTGAAATCCTTGAAATAGTTGCCGCCGGGCATGTCGTCGTCCGTGTAGAAGTCCGACTGATAGGGCGTCAGGAAATCGGCAAACATGCCGATCTGGATGCCGATATCATGGGGCGCGGTGACCTCTTCGTTGTTCCGGTCATACAGAACGACTTTGATGGTCAGAATGCCGTTGTCCGCGTTTAACGTCGTGGTCATGTGCAGCTGCAGGTCGTGGACGGAGGTATCCGCAGAACCGTCAGCCAAAAGGGACTCGCTTCCGGAGGCCAGCCGGTTCAGCGTCTGCGCCAGATCGGCCATCTGGTACTCAATGGACAGCGCGTACATCAGCTGCTCCGCCGTGGCGGAACGGCCTGTAGCATCCACACGGATGCGCGTGTCCAGCTCGTCCGCGCTGCACTGGTTCAGCCACGCTACCAGTTCATCCAGGGAGGAAAGGCGCGTGCCGTCCTCCACCGTAAAGCTGTTGTCCCCGATCAGGGCGCCGTCGCCGTCCACCAGACCAAGCTCCAGCATCTGTGCGTACAGCGCTTCCTCCGTCTGCGCCGCAAAAGCGCTGACCGGAAGCATGGTGAGCGTCATGCAAAGGGTGAGAAAAATGCTGAGCAATCGTTTTTTCATGGTTGTTCCTCGCTTTCTTCCCGCACCGTCCCGTCCCCCGCGGGAAGCGCGTCAGCAGAAGGGGATCGCACCGGAGCATCGCCCGGCGCAAGGGAGCACCCCTGCAATACGTATTGACTTTTATTTCTGCGTTTCCGGTACAATCCCCGTGAGGGAAAACTCAAAGTGCATCGCCAGCGCCTTGAACAGCTCCTGCATCACCTGTTCGGAGATCGTTCGGATATCCAGCCCTTCCACAAACCGGATCGCCTGCTCGATCTCCTCCTGCGGGACGTGATAGGCCCGCAGGCTCATCGTGAGGAACAGCCGCAGCTTTTTTTCCAGCGTGAAGCTCCCGCCGCACGGGTGCGCCATATAGCCGCGCATGATACCGGCCGAGCCGATCTCCATGTCGTAGAAATCGCGCGCAGTCAGCTCCGGCTGGTAGGGGCCGAAGATCTGATACAGCTCCTTCGCCGTTTCCCGGAAGATGAATTCGGACGCTTCCTTCTGCGTGTATGCCTCGATGTAAATTTCCCGCAGATTTTCGTTCAGCTCCGTCAGCGTCATCTGCAGCGAGGTCTCGACCGCGTAGACGCAAACCGGCGACAGCTTTGCAGCCGCAGCGCCTCGAGCCATAGCGAACTGGTTTTCAAACATGAACTCCACCAGTTCCGTCAATACGCCGTCCTTGGCGCGGAAGATATTCTGGAACTGGCTGTAGGATACGCCGGCCTTTTCGTTGATCTCCGACAGTGTGGTCTGCTTGTAGCCCTTTTCCAGAAACAGCTTCACGCAGACGGCCAGGATCCGCTTTTTCGTGGGCAAGCTTGCGCTTGTAATGGTTATGTGGATCACTCCCTTCCGTTTCATTTGGTGTGCGCACCATAATCATAGCATAGAAAAGGACCGGATGCAACAGAAACTGCAAAATCGCTGTTTCTTTTTACCGGTCCTTTTCGTATAAAGATGAAACCCGCTTTTTTACATCTGCCGGAAGCGTTCGGCGATGATCTCGGCCGCTTCGTCGGTCGAGACCGTGCCGGTGTCGAGATAGAGGTCGTAGCCGTTCGGCGCGCCCCAGACGCGGCCCGTGTAGCTCTCGTAGTACTTGCGGCGCTGCTTGTCCATCTTGCGGATCAGGCGGATCGCCTGGTCGCGCGTGAGCTTCTCCTGCGCCATCTTGCGCTGGATGCGGTGCTCGTCCGGCGCGGCGACGAACACCTTCAAAAGCCGCACGTCCGCGTCCCGCAGCACATAGTCCGCACAGCGCCCCACGAACACACACTCCTCGTGTCTGGCGATGCGGCGGATCTCGTGGCTCTGCAGGGCAAAGAGGACCTCGCTGGTCGGCTTGCCGCGCAGCACATGATAGTTGCCCTCATGCACGGTCTGAAAAAGATAAGGATTCGTGGCCTTCTCGTCCGAGCCCGAGAGCGTCTTTTCCGACAGCTCGCCATACTCACAGGCAAGGCGGATCAGTTCTCTTTCATATACGCGGATACCAAGAAGATCCGCTGTTTTGACCGCGACCTCGTGGCCGCCGCTGCCGAACTGGCGGCTGATGCTGATGATGCGATTTCCCATACTTCTTCCTTCCCTCTTTATTGTTTCAGCGCCGTGAGCGCCTGCTGGGAAAACGAGAATTCACGCGCGGCGGGCGTCAGCGTAGCGGAAACTGCCGCCGGCGCGTCGGTGAGGATCAGGTGCAGCGCGCCGCTGCACGACACGCTGACCGCTTCGAGCGTTCCGTCCTCGGAAACGCGCGCTTCGATGTACCCGGAGGCGAACGAAACGTCCTGCTCGCTGATCGACGGGGCGATGGCCGCGGCCAGAGAACTCATGCCGTCCTGATCGAGCGTGAGCGTGTAGGCATAGCCGTCCGTCACGTGCGTGCAGCTTGCCGTGCCGTTGAGCAGCAGCTCATAGGTCAGATCGACGAGCTGCGCGGAATCGACCAGTTCCGCGCTGTCCACGCTTTCCCCGTCCGCGGTGCAGATCCTGCCGTTTGAGAAGTAGAATTCCAGCGTATTTTTGCGGATGCAGGCGATGTCCTGCCCGTCGTAGCTGCGGCGGTCATATTGCAGCGTATCGCTCACGACGATGGGCCCGCAGTCGGCGGAGAGCGCAATGTCGGCGGACAGCTCCTGCTGCTCCCGCAGCGCGGCAAGAGCCTGCATCAGCCGCAGCGTGTCGTCCGTGAGCATACCGCTCACCTCGTCCGTACCGGACTTCATCGCCTCGCGCACCGCGTCCGGGATCGCGGGCGCGGCGGACGTGCCGCGGAAGAGGACCGCCGCGTCCAGCTTGAGATCGCCCGCGCCTTCGGCGGAGAAGCGCAGCTCCATCAGCTCGCCGCTCTCGGCGACAAGGTCCACGCGCAGCGCATTGATCGCCGCCGCGTCCGCGATCTCGTCGGAAGCAAGGATGCGCAGCAGCGACGCTGCGTCCTCGCCATCGGCGGTCAGGGTGTAGATCTTCTCCTGCCCGTCCACCGACTTGCTGATCGTCAGGCTGCGGCAGAGCGCGGCGGTCTCGTCGAGCAGGGCGGAATAATCGGGATACGCGTCGAGCACGGGATAGGCGCGGCCGTTTTCCAGATAGATCACGCCGTTTGCGTAGTAGAGCACCGCGCCGCCGCGCTCGATGCACGTCACGCTCGTGTCGTCCGCCTTTGTGCGGGTGACGGCGGCGCTCACCTGCGCGTCGAGCGTTCCACAGGAGGCGTCCGCGGTGACGTCCATCGCAAGGGGTTCCTCCTTCATGCGCGCTTCAATGAGATGATAAGCCTCAAGATCCTTTTTCACGTCGGACTTGAGGAAGAACACCGCGGCGGCAGCGAGCAGCGCCAGCACCGTGATGAGCGCCGGGATCCAGCGGCGCTTTCTGCCGCGGCGCTTGACGGGCTTGACCGCGGGCTGCGTGAGCGCGTTTTCGCGCGTTTCGCGCTCCTCGCGCAGAAGACGCAGCTCCTCCTCGGCGCGCGCAAGGCGCGCTTCGATGGAATCGTCCGCCGGGTCGGGGCGCTCTTCTTCCGCGGAGGATTCGGCGAGAATGTCCTCCACCGAGGGCGCTTCGTTCTGCGCCGCGTCTTCTGCCGGGGCGGGGGCTTTCTCCGTCACGGCCGCAGCCGTGACCGCCGCTGCAGCCTTCGCGCGCTTCTCCCTGCCGCGCAGGATCTGCTCCGCCTGTTCCACGGCGGCGCTCGCCTGCGCCGCGCGGCGGCGCGCTCTGCGCTTGCCGCGTTTAATGAGAACGATGATGAGCACGATCAGCAGAATAAGGACCGCAAACGCGCCGAGCCAGATCCCGCCGACGGCCAGCGTGCTCACCGCCGCGATCTCTACGCTCGTCCCCGCCACGGGGAAGGTGAGATAGCTGCCCATCGTGCCGGTATCGACCGTGTGCCACGCGCCGCCCTGCCGGACGTAGATGCGCGGGCTGCTATAGCCGTCGGGCGGCAGGTAGCGCACGGTGTGCTCCTCCTGCCCGTCGTCCGCAAGCTCGATGCTCCACTGCTCGAGCACCTCGCGGTTGGCGAGCAGCGGCGGCAGCTCTCCGCGCCCAAGGCAGGAGAAGTAGCCGCGCACGCGGTCGAAAAGCGTCCCGCTCTGCACGCCGAAGGCCTCGGGCGTGAGCGGCTCCGCCGTGACCTTGATCTCGTCGCCGTCGTTGTACTCACCCTCGACCAGGATCACCGAAAGGCCGCCCTCGCGCGTCTGCTCGGAGGCAAGGCCCGGTGTGTAGGCTTCATATTCCGCCGTTACGACGGTGTCGAAATGCAGATTTGTCAGGTCCGTGCGGTCCCAGCGGCCATGGCAGCCGTCCTTATCCGGCACGTCGGGGATATCGTCCGCGCCGAAGGATGCGCCGTAGTCAAAGGTCCTGCGCAGCACCTCTTCGCCGTCGGCGACAAAGGTGAGCGTAAACGACTTCATGCCGTCGGGAAGATCGTCGAGCGCGTAGAGCTGCTCATAGGGAATGGGCTCGGCGCGAGCGGCAAAGCCCTGGCGGTTGATGCCGGGAAGATCGTCGGAAACATAGTAGTTGTTGGCAAAAGCGCCCGTGTCGCTGCCGGAGACCGCACCCACGTACTGCTGGCAGTCGTTGATCTCCACGAGCGAATAGTTCCAGTTCACGCTGCTCTTGCCGCCGTCCACGCTCTCCTGCACACCGGAGCCGACGATACCGCCGACATACTTCTTGCCGCTGAGCGTGCACTTTGCGTAGCTGCCGTGCACCACGCCGCCCGTCACGCCCGCGATGCCGCCGACGTAGCTGCCGTTTTCGCTCTCCGCAGAGCCGTAGCCCTCGCAGCCGGTGACATAGCCGAGGTCCATGCGCCCCACGATGCCGCCGACATAGCTGCGCTTGCCGGAAATCGCGCCGGTGTTGACGCACTTCTGCACGATGGATTTGTACTCATACTGCTTGCGGTAAAGGCTTGAAAGGTGCTCGGTGACGTCGTCCTCGGGGTCGAGGGAGTATTCAAGCGCCATCGAACCCGCGATGCCGCCGGTGTTGACGTCGCCGTACACCGCGGCGTTATTTTTGCTCAGCGACACCTTGCCGAGCGTGACCGCGTCGATATCGACGGACGATGTGTCGGAGATGATGCTCACGCCGCTGTCCGACATGGCGCTGAGCACGGTGTTGGACAGCTCGTTGAACTTATTGCTGATGGCGCGGATATCGTTTGCCAGCGTGCCGACCGTACCGTTCGCGGCGCTGTTGAGCATCGTGACCTGACTGCTCAGGCCGTTGATCGACGAGGTCAGGCCGCCGAGATCCGGCGCTGCGACGATCTGCGTCGAGCCGGTGATGCTGCCCGAGGCGCCGCCCTCGTGGCTCGCGCCCGCGCCCGCGCCGCTGCCGCCCCAGATGGTCGTGCTGTGGCCGCTGCCGGAGTGCTCGTGGTCCACGCCCGCGGCCGCGCCGCTGCCGGCGCCGATCGAGGTATCGGAGGAATGGGAGCCGCCGCCGGAAATATTGCTGTCGATGCTGGCGTTCAAGCGGACATTGTCCAGTTCATTGACGGCGCTGTCCACATAGCCGGACATGCTGTTCAGGCGCGAGGAGATCTCGCTCGAGCCGCCCTCGGCGTGGCTCGCCGCCGTGTTGACAAGGCCGCCCAGCTCACCGAGCTGCGTTTTGAGCCGCTGCAGCAGCCCCTCGGAGATCTCCATGCGGATATAGGGCTCCATCTGGCCTGCGATGCCGCCGACATCCTTGCGGCCGCACACCGCGCCCTCGTTCGTGCACGAGACGATCTGGCCGCTGCTGCGGCCCACGATGCCGCCGACGTTGTAGCCGACATGCTGGTAGCCGACGGCCGCGGCGTTCACGCACCCGGAGATCACGCCGGAGGAATAGCCCGCCACGCCGCCGGTATCGGTGGCGACGCTGATCGTGTCGAGCCGGGAGAGCTTGGAAAGGTCGAGCGAGAATTCAAAGCTCAGATCGTCGAGATTGATGGCAGGGTCGCTGCTCTCCACGTTGACATAGGCGCGGTTTTTGCTTGAAGTGATCGTACCGAGGTTGCTGCCCACAAGGCCGCCGGTCATGTTCTGACCGAAGATCGCGCCCGCGGCCTCGCACGAGCGGATCACGCCGCTCGCAGCGTTTTCGCCCGCGATGCCGCCGATGTTCCGCTCGCCCGAAACGCTGCCGTTGAAGGTGCAGCTCTCGATCGTGCCGTAGTTCTGCCCCACGATGCCGCCGAGGTCCTCGCCGTCGCCCGAGGGCGTGACCGCACCCTCGACGCGGAGGTTTTTGACGACGCCGGACGATTGCAGCACGCCGAAAAGGCCCGCAGGCGACACGCTGTCCTCGATGACAAGGCCGCTGATGGTGTGGCCGCCGCCGTCGAAGGTGCCGCCGAACGTCGGGATGGGCAGCGCGTCGGCTGTTTCAAGCACGATGTCGCTCTCGAGCACGACCGTCTTCCCGCGTGACCAGGAGTCGAGCGTGCAGGAGCGCGCAAGCTCCTGCAAGTCCTCCGCGCTCTTGACATGGATGGCGCCGCCGTCCCCGTCGGCCAGCGCGCTCGTGATAGGGATGAGGGAAAGCAGCAGCAAAGCGCAGAGCGCAAGCGCGCAGAAGCGATTCAATTTATTCTTCTTCATCGTCTTGCTCCTCATTTGCAGATCCGGAGATCAGGTTCAGGTCGATATCGCCCACCACGGTCGCGTGCATCATGCCGCGCACCGTGCCGTTGATGCTGCCGCGCACCATGCCGTTGACGGAGATCTTGCCGTGGGCAGTCTTTTTCTCGGTGATGGACGGGACGGAGAAGGACGTCTTGTCCACAACGCCGCTGCCGATGAGCAGGATCTGCGGCAGGGCGAACATGACCATGATGATGGAGATGACCGTGCCGCGGCCAAGGCTCTCGCCGATGCCGGCGATGACCGGCTCAGAGGTCATGCTGCCGATCAGAAAGCCGCAGATCGACAGGATCGAGCCGGAGGTAATGATCGTCGGGAAGGCGAAATTCAGCGTTTCGATGATGGCGTCGCGGTGCTCCATCTTCACCTTCAGCTCCTGATAGCGGCTGGCGATGACGATGGCGTAGTCGATGTTCGCGCCCATCTGGATGGACGAAACGATCAGGTATCCCAGGAAGAAGATGTACTTGCCCGTGATGGTCGGGAACGAGAAGTTGAGCCAGATGCAGCCCTGGATGACGAGGATCAGCAGCACCGGCATACCGGCGGAGTTGAACGTGAAGAGCAGTACCAGCATAACGACGAGCACCGACACGATGCTCACGACCTTGTTATCCACGGCGAAGGACTTCTCAAACTCGTACTCGTTCGTCGATTCGCCCGCGAGGTACACGCTCTCGTCGGGGTAATATTTTTCCGCGATCTCCAGAATCTTATCGGTGAAGGCGTAGGTCTCATCGCCGCTCTCAGGCAGTGTGAGGTAGATGAGCATGCGGTTGTAGTCCTCGCCCTGAAGCTGGGCCTTGGCGCTCTTCATCTGCACCTCGGCGTCCTGGAGCAGCTTCGTCTGGTCGGCGCTGAGCGTCACAAGGCCGGAATCGACCTGCTCGCACACAAAGAGGAACATGTCGATGAGCGGGACCTTGTAGGACGAGAGATTGCCCGCGAGCTTGCCATATTCCGCCTGCTGGGCGGCATAGGCCGCGTAAACGACCTGCGCAGCCTCGTAGTCAAGGCCCGCAAGCTCGGCAAACTGGCGCGGCGTGAGCTTGTCGGCGAGCATGTAGCCGTCAAGCGCTTCGATGTTGGTCATGCCCATCGTGGACTCGACCTCGTCATACTGCGCAAGCTCGTTCAAAATGGCGGCTTCCTTGTCGTAGTCGCCCGCGGGAACGATGAGCGCGAGCATGTTCTTGCTCGTAAAGTTGTCCTCGATCATCTGCTCGGCAAACTGCGTCTCATTCTGCTTGGGCGCAGAAATGAGGCCGTAGCCGTAGGCGTAGGGGCAGTTGGACGAGAGATTGTAGCCGATGACGGCCAGCACCACGAAAATAACGGGGACAACATAGCGCGTGGCATAGTCGAGCTTGCCGATGAACGGGATCTTCGGCACGAAGCTGCGGTGCTGCGTGCGGTCGATGAGCGGGCCGAAGAGCATCAGAAGCCCCGGCATCACGATAAACGCCGCCAGCAGCGCAAAGAGGATGGATTTAATGAGGCACAGCGCCATATCGGGACCGAGCTTGAACTGCATGAAGAGCATGGCGACAAGGCCGCCGATGGTCGTCAGGCTGCTCGCGCCGATCTCGGGGATGGACTTGCTCAGCGCGACGATGACGGCCTCGCGCAGGGGTAGGAGCTTGTGCTCCTCCTTAAAGCGGTTGCAGAAAATGATGGCATAGTCGATCGAGAGCGCCAATTGCAGGATGCTCGTGACCGAGTTCGAGATGAACGAAATTTTGCCCATCAGGAAGTTCGTGCCCTGGTTGAGCACCAGCGCCACCACGAACGTAAGGATCAGCACCGGCACCTCGCCGTAGGTCTCAGACGTGAAGAGCAGCACGATGACGATAACGATGGCGACGTAGACCATGATGACGCTGATCTCGTGGTCGATGGTCTCCTGCTGTGTGTTGCCGAGGTCCGTGTCGATGTAAAGGTCGTAATCCGCAAGCAGCTCCTTCACCGCGTTCAGCGAATCGAGGCAGGCCTCGTCGTCCTCGCTGTAGGCGAAGGTGACGGAATAGAGCGCGGAGAGATTGTTGTAATGCGCGCTCGTTTCGTCGTAGTCCACGCTCTGCACGCCCTTGACCTCCTTGATCTTCGGCTCAAGCGCAGCGGCCTGCTCGGGCGTGACGTTGGCCACCATGACCTCGGCCGTGCCGTAGGTGACGAACTGTTCGTCCATGATGTTCAGGGCCTGCTTCGTCTCGGAATCGGCGGGCAGGTAATAGGTCAGGTCGCTCTCCACCTCCACCCAGTTGCGGGAAAATACGGAAAAGATCAGAAGAATGATCGTAATGAGGAAGATCAGGTTCCTCTTATCCACAATAAAGGTCGCCAGCTTTTCCATAAAGGAAGAGCCGGACTCTGTTTTCTCGTTACTCATGGCGGAACGGCGTCCCTCCTCTCTTTCGTTCTTCCTTTCGTTTGATCACGCGCTCGATGCCGCTCTTGATGGGCGGCTCGGGCGGCGCGATCTGCACGATATCGCCGAGCGAGCAGTCGAGCTTCTGGCAGATGCGCACCAGCACCTCGAGCGACACGAGCTCGTTTTTCGAGAGCTTGGCAAGCGTGTTGGAGCTGATGCCGACCTCCCGGGCGAATTCTGTTTTGTTCCATTCTTTGTCGATCAACAGCTTGAATAAGCTGTTGTAAGAAACAAGCATAGCTGCACCTCCTTTGAGTTCGTTCCATATTATACTCATATATCGGCAAAAGGCAAGCAAAACTTTGTGAACGCAGATATTTCATGTGCCTTTGGCAAAACTTTCTTCACCCGTGCACAATATTTTTCGTTCTGACCGCCATTCATGCAAAGGCGAAAAAGCCTGTGCGGTGATAGCGGCTGAGAAGACGGATGTACTCCCGTGTCTCTTCCCTGCTCATGCCGCAGCGGATGACCTCGAAGATGCTCTCGGAGCAGGAGGTCATGACGATGTGCAAGCAGCTTTTCCGTCATCGTCCCACCCTTGTGCGCGGGATAGCCGGTGGTCTCCATATGGCGGTATGAACATATAGTTGGAGAGTTTGAATTTGTCAAGTCCGTTTTCCGCGTTTTCAAAAATTCTCTTTTCCTGTCGAACGCAAAAGGGGGCGCATGCAGCTCTCGCCGCACGCGCTCCTTCTGACTTGTTTTCACTTTTTCGCCAGCACGCAGAGCCAGTCCTTCCCGTTTTTGTGGACCTCCACATTGCGAAAGCCCGCCTGCTCCAGCGCTTCCCGGAGCTGCCCGTCCCGGTAGATGGTCATGCCGTCGATCTTCTCCGTCCAGCGCTCGTCCTTCGGGTTTTCACCGCCGCACTCGTTGCAGATCAGGAACGTCCCGCCCGGTCTCAGCACACGGCGCACCTCGGCAAAGCTCTGCGGCAGGTCCGGCCAGAAGTAGACCGTCTCGAACGCCGTGACAAGGTCAAACTGCGCCGATGCGAAGAGCATATCCGCCACGCTCCCGCGCATCACCATGCAGCGTCCCTCGCTGATGGCCGCTTCGTTGACCTTTTTCGACTTTTCCACGCTGACGGCGGCGTAGTCGATCCCCTTGACCGTGCCCTGCGGGCACAGCGCAAGCAGCTTTTTGATGTTCGCGCCGCCTCCGCAGCCGCAGTCGAGCATGCTCGCGTCCTTCGCCGGGCGCATGAACGACAGCCCCCAGTCCGCCAGCGCCCGGTGGCCGATGTTCATCATCGCCACCATCAGCTTCCCGCCCAGTCCCACCGGCTCGCGCGTATTTTTAAAAAATGACATGGTTTGCTCCCTTTCCGCTGTTAGATTACTCTAACTGACGTTATGCAAAAAGCCTTGAAATGCTGACATTTCAAGGCTTTTTCAAGGTGGTCCGAGTGGCGAGATTCGAACTCACGGCCTCATGGTCCCGAACCATGCGCGCTACCAACTGCGCTACACCCGGATACAGCAGACAGACACTCTGCACTGCACAACACAGATATTATAGGGGCTTTTTCCCGTTCTGTCAAGAGCTGGGCGAAGATTTTTTTGGAAAGCGGCGCGCCTGTCGGCGCGCCGCTTCATTTCCATTAACCAAGCAGAACTTCCTTGGCCTTTTCCGGCTGGAAATAGCCCTTCATGTCGTACTTGTTGTAGCCGCTGTAATCGCTCAGCGCGCGGCCATCGAGGAAATAGCTGCGGATGAAGCGCTTGCCGTCCACGCTGGTCCAGTTCTCGCGGTCCCAGTGCAGGTAGCCGTCCTCATCGCTCTGCTTTTCGTCGAACACCAGATCGACCTGACGGTTGCCATTGGCAACCAGATCGATCAGCTCCGCCGTGGTCAGATCCAGCTCCGTTTTCTTTACGGTGTCTTTTACCAGCATTGCTCGTTCCTCCTCAGCCGATATAGCCCGCGCCCTTGAGCAGCTCGACGGCCTTTTCGTGGTTCGCTTCGCTCATCATGACGAGCGGGCCCGTGCAGCCCATGCCGGTCTCGGCATAGATGCCGGCCTTCCACAGCACCTTGGCGGCGTCCTCAAGGTCCATGACCTCGATGCCGGGGATGCTGGCGGTGCAGGGCTCGGCGGGCGGGCACTTGACCTCTTCCTCCGCCGCGGCGGAAGCACCCTTGGCAGCGGCCTTGCGCGCTTCAAGGATGCGGCTCAGGCCGGCCTTCTCGGCAGCCTCGAACTCCTGCTTGGCGACCTCGAACACCTTGCCGCGCACGAGCTGGGCCGCGTACTCAATCGCGTTGGCGATCAGCGGCGCGCCGCTGGCGCGGGAGATGATGAGAATAAGCTTATTATAGTCCTTGCCGATGCCGGGGCCGTAGCCGAAGCCCGTGGACTCGAAGCTGCCGCCGGTAGTGTAGGCGGACATCATCTTGATCATGACGTTGCCGGTCAGGCTGTCCATGACCATGATGTCGGGCGTGCCCTGAAGCACGTCGTTGCCGCGCATCACGGCGCCGCCGTCGGCACGCGCGGAGGTGGCCCACTTGAAGTCATAGCCGCCCTCGCGCAGCTCCTTGAGCGCCATTTCGGTCTGGCGTGCGCCGTCCACGTTCAGGATGCCGACCGTGGGGTCCTTCACGCCGCAGGCCTTGGCGGTGATGATGCCGTAAATGGTGTTTTTGATCATGCCCTCGATGCGATCGCCGCTCGAGGTGCCGGTGGTGTTCGCAACGAACATCTCCTTGCCCTTCGCCGGGGTCACAACGCGGCCGACCGTGGAAACGCCGATGGGGAACGGGAAGTGCATGGTCACAGCGCCGTCAACCTCGCCGTTTTCCACCATCTGCTCCATCTTCTTGTGGCCTTCCTCATCGTCGGCCACGTGGATGGTCGTGATGCCTTCCGCCTCGAGCGAGCCGATGTAGTACACGTCCACACCGCGCTTGCTGGCCATGATGGCCGCCTGCATGGCGTTCTCCTCGCCATGCTCGCTGCCCATGCCGGTCAGCGCGATCCGGGGGCGCGGCCCATAGGAGCCGCTCTCCAGACCCTCGGCCATTTCCAGGAAGGTCCTTGCAATGGTCTTCTGCAAATCACTCATGACGATTCCTCCATTATTCCGCCTGCGCAAGCAGCGTCGCGGCGAAATCACGCATCGTCTTGGCGATCATGTCCTTGACCTCAGCCTCGCTGACGCCGGAGGACTTCTCCTCGCCGCTGTTGGCCTGGATGACAAAGGACACGCCGTCGAACAGGTTGGTCATACGGCCCAGGAACAGAGAGCCCTTGCCGATGATCATCACGCGCTTGCACTTGCCGGAGAGGATATCCTCGCGGGCAAAGCCGATATAGGGCACGCCGGAGGGGATGTGGCCCTGCGTGGGCGCCCAGCCGGTCAGGCCGTGCTCCTCGGGGAACTTGGCGAGGTCGGCGCGCTGCAGCTCGCCGCGCTTGACCGCGAGCGCCGCGATCATCTTGTAGTTGGCAAGAGGCACATCGCCAGCGCCGGCCGGCTTGGTGATGTCGGGGTTCTGCATCTCGGGGGAGTACTTGTCGATATCGGTGATCTTCATGCCGAACTTGTCGAGAGGATCGGTGACAAGGCTGGAGATAACGGCCTGCGGCGCGGAGCCCGTGCCGACGGTGTGGCGGCCGATCATCTGGAGGTTCACCTCGGGGCTCACGCCGTCGTCCTGCGTCAGCACGACCGCGAAGCCGCCGATCATATCCTCCATGATGGGCAGGCCCTTCTTGACGTGGTCCTTGCCGTTCATGCCGAGCTTGGCGGTGCAGCCGCCGGCGGTGACGACGACGGTCTTGAACGCGCCGGAGGCGACGAGGGACGCCGCGTCGATCAGTGCGTGGGACGGGCCGGCGCAGAAGCCGCGCACGTCGGAGCCGGTCGCGTGGCTCAGGCCCGCGATCTCGGCCGCAGCCTTGGCAAAGTTGCCGCCGCCGCGCTGGTTCATATCGCCGCAGGCCTCTTCGCAGCAGTCCACGACGTACTCAACGTCCTCCTTGGCAACGCCGCTCTGCTTGAGCGCTGCGAGCAGCGCCAGCACGGAGGAAGCCTTGGAGACGATGTTCTCGTGCATGACGTGAGCGGAGAGGTTCACGTCGATATCGTGGGCGCGGTTGACGCAGCCGACGAGAACGCCGTTATTGTACAGGCCCTCGGAATGCTCCTCGGCAACGAGACGCTCGATCTCGGCCTTCTCGGTCTGGGCCTCGGGGATGCGGGCCATGATGGTCTCATCGATGAGGGGGTTGGCCGCGAGCTCCGCGCGGTGGGCCGCAGCGAACTCCGCGTCCAGCTTGACGAGGTCAAACACGTCGCAGGCCTGCATCAGCAGCAGGAACTCCTCCTGGGGCATCATCTGGCCGAACTTGCCGTAACGGTCATTGACGTCGCAGGTCTTGTCGCACCAGGGCTGGGGAACGGCGGCGAGATCCTCGGGGGTCTTGTTGCCGATGTAGACCTGGTTGGGCCAATAGGAGAGAACCTGATCGAACGAGCGGATGTGGCTGGGCAGCTCCTTGAGGTATTCGCTCTCGGGGTTGACGATGCGCTCGGTCGTCTGGGTGGTACCGTTGTGAAGCACCATATCGGGTGCGTGCGCCAGAATGTAACCGGCGCCCTTGATGACTGCTTTCATAGTGTAGTCCTTCCCTTCTAACTAATTTGTTTCGGTTTTCAGGACCGGCCCTTTCGGGCCGTCCCGCTTCTTCTGTTGATCGCCTTGAATCGCTGCAGCGAACGCTTCGCTGCACCATCATGCCGCGGCCTCCGGCTGCTGCAGCCATTGAAAGCGGCCAAACTGCGGAAGGCGGCGGCAGAAGCCGCCGCCTTCATAGACACCTGTCTGATTGTGCAGTCTGTTTGTTAGCCGAGATACTTGCAGTACTGATCGCGGATGGCGCTCATTTCGTTGATGATGTCATCAACGTCCAGAACCATTTCCATCATGCTAATCTGCTCGTCATAGACGGCAGGATCGAATTCAGCCTTGACCTCAGGCTCGCACACATGATAAACCGTGAGTCCCAACGAGACTCCTGTCAACGGACCGGCATAGGTCGGGTCACCGGCGGTGACCGTCTCAGCAGCGAGGCCGGAAGCTTCGCCCTCAGCAGCACCCAGAAGAACGACAACGTTCTCGGGGCCATACTGCTCAGCGAATTCCTTCACACGCTTCTGGTTTTCCAGATCCATTGCACCTGCGGCCGTTCAGACGAAGCATTCCGTCGAGGAAAATACGACTTCCGCACCGGCGGACTTTGCGCACTCTTCGATCGCCATACCGGGGATACCGTCGCGGTCACCGATAATGACAACTTTCTTACCAGCTAAGATGCTCATTACTCTTTCCTCCTTTTCCTTAGAATTTTATAGCAGCCTTCCTTGCAGAAGGCGGACTATCGCAGATGGGATACCTTAGATATACTTCTTGATCATGGCTTCCACGTTCTCGGGCGTAGCATCGTCCTTGACGCAGGAGTCGATCATGGCGCCATTCTCATAGATCGCGATGACGGGCAGGCCGAGGATCTTCTGGGAGATGGCAAGGCGGCGGGCCTTGGTGGTGTTCAGGGCGCAGAACTTGATCTTGTCGCCGTAAACGTCGGCAAAGCCGTGGACGTGGGGCATCAGGGCAGCGCAGGGAACGCAGCCGTCGCCGTAGAAGTCAACGAGGATCTTGCCGGGAGCCTGAAGCACTTCGGCTTCAAAGGTAGTCTTATCGAGTTCGAGCATGATAATTTCTCCTTTTCTTACTCAAGATTGGCAATGTATTTTTCAGCCTGCATGGCGGCGATGGCGCCGTCTGCAGCGGCAGTGACGACCTGGCGCAGGCTCTTGACGCGGATATCGCCCGCGGCATAAACGCCCTCGACATTGGTGTGCATGTTGTCATCGGTCTTGATGTAGCCCTTGTCCATGTCGATCACGCCCTCGAAGAGGTCGCTCTTGGGCAGAAGGCCGATGAAGCCGAACAGGCCGAACAGACCGTCATCCTCGTCCGCCTCGATGGTCGTCAGCTCACCGGTCTTGGTGTTCTTCACGATCATCTTGGAGAGGATATCGTCCTCGCCGTCGACCTCGTCCACAACGGTGTTCCACATGAAGTGGAGCTTCTCGTTCTTGAAGGCCTTCTCCTGGATGGACTTGGCGGCGCGCAGCTCGTCGCGGCGGTGGATGATGGTCACCTTGCGGGCGAACTTCGTCAGATACATGGCCTCTTCCACGGCAGCATCGCCGCCGCCGACCACGTACACTTCAAGATCCTGGAAGAAGGAGGCGTCGCAGGTCGCGCAGAAGGAAATGCCCTTGCCGACGAACTTGCCCTCGTTCTTGCAGCCGATGGGGCGCGGGAACGCGCCGGTGGCGATGATGACGCACTTGGCCTCATACTCGCCCTTTACGCCGACGAGCTTCTTCACGGGGCCGGTGAGCTGGACCTCTTTGATCATGTCGCTCACGCGCTCAACGCCGAAGTGCTCGCACTGCTTCGTCATACGCGCGATCAGGCTCGGGCCGCTGTCGCCCTCGACCTGACCGGGATAATTTTCAATTTCATTGGTGATGGCGATCTGACCGCCATCCTGACCCTTTTCGATCACAAGGGTAGAGAGTCTGGCGCGCCCGGAATAAAGGCCGGCGGTGAGGCCTGCGGGGCCCGCGCCCAGAACGATCACGTCGTAAATCTTGCTCATTGTTCCATGTCCCCCTTAGAGGTTTCGATATCATCCCGTGCGGCGCGGCCGCGCCGCACGGGATCGCTGGAAATGCGGGGATTAGTCCTCAAAAACAGTCTGGTCCTCGACCTCGGTGGTCAGGGCCTTGAGGGCCTTCTCAACCAGCTTGCGGCGGAGCGCCTTCTCCTCGTCGTGCGGGAGGGCGGGGTTGCCGAGCGGGTGAGGAATGGCGATGGTGGGAACGATTCTGTTCGCACCGACCGTCAGGGAAATCGGGGTGACCGTGCACATATGCACCACAGGGATGCCAGCGCGCTCGATCTCTTTAACCATCGTTGCACCGCAACGCGTGCAGGTACCTCATGTGCTGGTCATGATGACGGCATGAACACCGGCCTTGAGCAGCTTCTGTGCGTACTCGGCAGCAAACTTCTTGGCGTTGGCAACGGAGGTGCCGTTACCGACGGTGGTGTAGAACGTCTCGTGCAGCTTGCCGATCTTGCCCTCGCGCTCCAGATCGCGCATCACATCCACGGGGAGGACGCGGTTGGGGTCAGCGTTGGCGTAGACCGGATCGTAGCCGCCGTGCGCGGTCTCGTAGGTCGCTTCCGTCAGCTCGTTCACGCCGGCAAGGCTGTACTCGCCGTAGTGGGAGGCGGAAGAGGACTCGATGTGGTCGGGGTTGCCCTTGGGGACGATACCGCCGGAGGTGCACAGGGCGATGGTCGCCTTGCTCAGGTCCTTGATGGCGGGGTTGGGAGCCACACGGTCGAAAGACGGCATGGGATATTCGGTGGTGAAGGGCTTGTCAGCCAGCTTGCTGAGCAGCATCTTGACAGCGCGCTTGGAGCCGCGCTCCTTGTCGAAGAAGTTGACGCGAACGCTCTGGTTCATGTAGCCATCCTCAACGGAGGCGCCCAGCTTCTCACCCTTCATGACCTTCATCGCGAGCTTCGCCATGGCGGGCGCGGCCTTGCGCATACCGGCGGCGGAGTTGGCGGTGGAAACGATCAGAATGCTGTTTTTAAGATCGGCGCCGGGGTTCTCCTCATACATACCGGTGAGGACCTTGACGCCCAGCTCGTCCTGAACAGCCTTGCAGATGGTGGCGCAGGCGTAGCCGTAACGGCCGGCGTTGAACGCGGGACCGGCAAGGAACAGGTCGGGATTCTCGGCCTTGACCCACTCGAGGATCTGCGCCTTGGCTTCCTTCTCGTGCTCGGCAAAGTAGGAGTCGCCGCACACGACCGTCTTGGTGATCTCCGCTTCGCCCTTCCAGGCCTGCTGGAACGCGAGACCGGGACCGACGATGCCGTCGCGCAGCTCGGGAGCGACATGAGCCATCTCTTCGCCGCCGATGTTGGCAAAGAACTGGTTGATATAATGAACAACTTTAAAACTCATCTGTTATTTCCTCCTTTCCTTGCTTATCGGGCGCTGAGGCAGTTGAAGCCCATCTCGTTGGTAGCGCCGGTGATGACCTGCAGCTCCGCCTCGATGGAACCGTCCTCGCGCAGAGAACCGGCATGACCGCCGGCGATCTTGTCGACATAGTCGAGCGTGCCGATGACCTTGTCCATCGCCGGGAGGATGATGACCTCGTTGGCGTTGCCGCCGGTGACGACAGCATCGGCCAGAGGATCGGCATCCGCCAGGGACTGAGACTTACCGTCCTGACCGGCGTACTCGTCGGTGATGATGGTGGTCTTAACGCCGACCTGCTCGATCTTCTTCGTGTTCATGATGAGGTCGGTATCGGGGTTGCCGAAGCCTTCCTGGGAAACGATCGCACCGTCGAGGTCCAGCAGGCGGCAGAGCTTGGCGGTCCAGTCGGAGGAGCGCTGCTTGTCGGCGAGGTAGACGTTCTCGTTGGTGATGATGTTGCAGACGTAGTTCAGGGTCTTGCCGTGCTGCTCGAACAGGTCCGCGACCACGGGGTTGTTCTGGTGATGATAGGTCGTGTTCTTGTCGCAGGCGGAAACGCAGTTGCCGCTGATGATCGCACCGTCCATCGTCTCGGTGGGGTTGAGGATGGTGGTCAGGGAGCGCTTGGCGTCAACACCGTAAACATAGGTGTCATGCAGCAGGCCCTGGGACTGCAGCATGTGGACATAGGCCACGCGCGGCAGGTTGGGGAACTTCTCGATGCCTTCCTTGATGCCGTAGGTCTCGAATTCCTTGGTCTCGTCGGGCGTCACATTGCGGCCCAGCTCGCCGATGAAGGTCGCGGCGCGGAGACCCGCGATGCGAACGGCGTGCTCATACTCGTGCTTGTGCTCCTGGTAGTTATCAACAGGCTCTGCCACAACGACGAAGTTGTTCAGCTTGGAAAACGGGGTATAATCGGCGCCGGGGCCGGACATATCGATGATGCCCTCCTGGAAACCGACGATCTTACCGGCCGTGACAACTGCCATGCCGCGCAGAACGTTGGTCTTGCCGCTGCCGACCGTATCGACCTTGGAGATGACGCCGGGGAATTCACCGCCGGGGCCCTCGACCTTGACGCGGGGCTCGATCACGTCCTTGACAGGGGTGATGCGAACGCTCTCGCCGGGCTTGGCAACGTCGAAGCTGAAGTCCTTGACCCATGCCTTGACGTCATCGTCTTCGTACATGAAGGCCTTGACGGCTTCGGGGTCAACGTACAGAGTACCGTTTTCTACCTTGCACTCCTTTGAAAACTGGATATCGCTGATTTTGATAAAACCGAGTTCCAATTTCAAAGTAAAGCACCTCCTTCTCTCAATGATTTTTATTACTAAGACCTGCCGCGGCGTCATAGCCGATCGCGCCGCACAGCAAGGTATAGTCGATTAACTGGAAATCGCGCAGCGCCTGCTCATTGTCCGACCAGTCGATCTTACAGAACTTGTCGTACACGGCGATGGCATTGCCGATCATGATCTCATGCTCGCTCTCCATGCCGTGCGGCACGAGAGAGACGATGAGGGATTTATATGGCGTTTCGTTGGGCTTGACGCTCCCGGCAAGCGGATGCGTGTAGAGGATGTGGCCCTTGTGGATCAGGTCGCGCGCCTTGACGAGGATCGCGCGGTGGTTGAGCTCAGGGTGATACTCGATGGTGTAATCCCCGCGCCCGTCCAGACAGTCCATCACGAGCGGATTGTTCGTCAGGATCAGAAAGTCGTGCGGATTTCCGATCATTCCCATGGCGCATCCCTTCCTTTCTTTCAGGCGGCAAAAAAAGAGCAAACCGAGGCGAAACCGCCGGTTTGCTCTGTTTCCTAACCTGAGAGATTCCCTGCTTTTCAAGCAGGTTGCTCCGTCGGCGCTTTCGCTCTCCAGAGTGCCGTCCGCTTCCGGTCCGTTTGCCTGAGATATTCGGAAAAAGATGGCTGTCTTTTTTCCTTATTCCGTCGGCTCTGCCCAATGCAGATTTCCCGAAAAGCCTCATCCGGCTTAATATGCAGATTTTCGATAAAATCTTCCAATTACCTCAAATCCATGATGCTAATATATATCAGATATGTCCATTTGTAAAGGGTTTTAATCATGGTTTTTTGCAAATCTGCGCCTTCATTTATCGAAAGTATTTATAAGCATTTCGGTATCAAAAATCGCCAATATGACGTCGCTTTATTTCATTTTTTCACGTTGAAAAGCAAAAAGATCCCGCAGCAGACGCTGCGGGATCTCTGGCGGGAATATGTGGGAATCGAACCCACCTAAGAGGCTCCTCACCCCTATCACTGGTTTTGAAGACCAGGGGGCACACCAGCACCCATCTACTCCCAGGTGCAGGCGTCATCATAACATACAATATCGATGATTGCAACCGGTTTGATCGCTTTTTTCGCTCTCATCGATATTTTCCCTGAAACATCAGAACTCCGGGCCGGGGCGGCGCACGTCGCCGTCCTTTTTGAGGATCCTGTTTTTGTCGTAATATTCAAGCACGGCCAGCGCGTACTTGCGCGAGGTGCCCAGCATATCGCGGAACTCTGCGAGCGTCAGCTCTTCATGCTCTTTAAAGTGCTGCTTCGTCTTTTCCCAGATGTCCTCGTAGATGCGCCGTTCGATGCACAGCTGCGGCGTCAGCATCACGAGCTCGCCGCCGCTGACAAGGCTCTCGAGCACCTGCTTGCAGTCAGCAAGCTCATTGCGGTCGAACTGCGTGTACACGTCGTCGAGATTCTCGACCTCAAGGCCCATCCTGTGATAGATCTGCAGAAGCCTCGTCTTGAGCGCGTTCTGCCGCTTGGTCAGGCGCACCTCGAAGTCCGCGAGCGCAAAGCGGTCGGCCACGGCTTTGATCTTGCCCTCGCGGGCAAGGCAGGCAAGGATCGCGTCTGCGCGCTGGCGGTCCGTGCCCTTGAAGAGCTTCTGGCGAAGCTCCGCGACCTTCATGCCACCGTGCAGCGGGTTATCCTTGTGGTACCTGGCCAGCAGCCCCTCGCAGCTCGCCCAGACCTTGTCGAACTCAGAGGACGCCATGTAGCGCTGCGGGAGCGGCTCGATGAGCTTGCCGCTGCCGCAGAGGTCCTCAAGCTCGCCCGCGAGCTGCTCTGCGTCCGTGCTCAGACGGTCGGCGAGCTTCTGCAGCGGCACGAGCTCCGTGCCGTACTCCGCCACAGCCTGCACGAGCTTGTCGGAATCCGAGCCGCTCTCCTTCACCGCGAGCATCTTGAGCACCTGCGCGTCGCCGCGCTTGTGGCGGTAGGGGTGGTCGTCCAGAATGACGCCGCCGCCGATCGTCTCGAGCGGCGAATAGAAGCGGATGACGAAGCGGTCGCCCTGCCGCGTCGCGATCTCCTCGGTAAGGCGCAGCTGGGCATAGCCGCTCTCGCCGGGCTGCAGCGCGTCCCGGTCGAGCAGCACGACCTTGGCAAGGCGCACGGCGCTGCCGTGGTACAGATGCACCTGCGAGCCGTTGACGATCGTCCGCTGGGAATTTCTCAGGTTCTGCAGCCGCACGTCCAGCATCAGCGAAACGCGCATCGAGCCGGGTTTTGCGATGGTATCGCCGCGCGTGATGTCCGACTTTTTGATGCCCGCAAGGTTCATCGCCACGCGCTGACCGGCGTAGGCGGTCTTTACGTCGCTGCCGTGGACCTGAAGGTTGCGCACGCGGCAGGCAAGCCCGTCGGGCATGATGGCCGCGTCGTCGCCGACGGTCACGGCGCCCTCGATGAGCGTACCCGTCACGACCGTGCCGAAGCCGTCCACCGAAAACACGCGGTCGATCGGCAGGCGGTAGGGCGTGCGCAGGCTTTTCTCCTGCGTTTTCGCCACGAGCGCCTTGAGCGCTTCGCGCAGCTCCCCGATCCCCTCGCCCGTGTAGGCGGAGACGGGGTAGATGGGCTTGCCTTCAAGGAACGTGCCCTTCACCTGCTCCTTGACGTCCTCTTTCACCATCTCGACCCATTCGGCGTCCACCATGTCGGTCTTGGTGATGACAACAAGGCCCTCCTTGATGCCCAGCAGCTGCAAAATGCCGAGGTGCTCCACCGTCTGCGGCATGAAGCCCTCGTCCGCCGCCACGACGAGCATCGCAAGGTCGATGCCGCCCGCGCCGGCGAGCATGTTTTTGATGAATTTCTCGTGGCCCGGCACATCGACGATGCCCGCCTGCGTGCCGTCGTCAAAGTCGAGGTGGGCAAAACCCAGCTCGATCGTGATGCCGCGCTTTTTCTCCTCGACCAGGCGGTCGGTGTCGATGCCCGTCAGGGCCTTGACGAGCAGCGTCTTGCCGTGGTCCACATGGCCCGCGGTGCCGATGATGACATGCTTCATTTCAGAGCCTCCCGCGCCGCCGCCGCGATCTCCTCATAGTCCGCCTGCCAGAGCGTGCGCACGTCGAGCAGGTACTTTTCCCGGCTGATGCGGCCGATGACCGGGCGCACCCGGCAGCGCATGGCACGCTCGAAGGCGTCCACGCTCTTTTTTCCCGTGTCCACCGCGACCGCCCAGGCCGCGAGCAGCTGCGTCGGCACGCTGCCGCCGCCCACCTGATCGTCCGTCTTCACCAGCTCCGCGGAAACGCCCGCGTCGGCGAGCACCTTCTGCAGAAGCGCCGCCTTGGCGTGCAGCGAATCCGCGTCTGCCGCCAGCATCGAGAGCGTCGGGATCTCGCGCACCGCCGCCGCGGGATCGAGATAGGCGTGCAGCGTTTCGCGCAGCGCCGCGAGCGTCATCTTGTCCACGCGCATCGCACGCGCCAGCGGATGCCGCTTGAAGCGGTCGATATACTCCTTCTTTCCGATGATGACGCCCGCCTGCGGGCCGCCGAGCAGCTTGTCGCCTGAAAACGACACCACGTCCACGCCCGCGCGGATGCTCTTCTGCACCGTCGGCTCATCGTGGATGCCGAACTGCTCGAGGTCCACGAGCGAGCCGCTGCCGATGTCCTGAATGACCGGCAGGTCATATTTTGCGCCGAGCGCCACCATCTCCTCAAGCGGCACTGCCTCGGAAAAGCCCACGATGCGGTAGTTGCTCGTGTGGACCTTCAAAAGCGCGCGCGTCTGCTCGCCGATGGCGCGCTCGTAGTCGTGCAGGTGGGTCTTGTTCGTCGCGCCCACCTCGCGCAGCGTGCAGCCGCACTGCATCATGATCTCCGGGATGCGGAACGAGCCGCCGATCTCCACCAGCTCGCCGCGCGAGGCGATCACCTCGCCGCCGCAGCCGATCTCGGACAAAATGAGCAGCACCGCCGCGGCGTTGTTGTTCACGACCATCGCGCTCTCCGCGCCCGTCAGGCGGCAGAGAAGCTCCTCCACATGGCTGTGGCGCGAGCCGCGGCAGCCGCCGGCCACGTCGTATTCAAGCGTCGAATACCCGCGCGCCACGTCCTCCACGGCGCGCACAGCGCGCTCGCTCAGGCACGCGCGGCCAAGGTTCGTGTGCAGCACCACGCCCGTTGCGTTGATAACGCCGCGCAGCGAGGGAAGCTCCGCCTCCTCCGCCCGCGCGCGGATGCTCGCACAGAGCTCGTCCATGCCGGGCAGCTCCTGTACCTCTCCTCTCAGCACGCTCTCGCGCAGCGCCGCAAGCTCCGCGCGCACCGCCTCGCGCAGCGTGCTCGCGGGCGCCTCCAGCGCCGCGAGTTCCTGCCGGTGCAGCAGTTCGTCCACCTTCGGGATCGCGCGCAGCAGATTCGTCTCGCCCATGCTCCCGCCTCCTTTATTTTTGCAGCCGGGAAAAGCCCCCGGCCGAAGTCATTCACGCTTAAAAGTAGCAGAATCCCGCCCTTTCGTCAAGGAAAATCGCAGGAAAAATGCGCGGCGGCCCCGTATTCAGGGTCCGCCGCGCGCCGTTTTTTCTTATATTGTCTGCTTTTCCGGTACGCTTTCGCGCTTTCTCTTCCACAGCACCGGCAGGTACATGATCCCGCCGGCCGCCGCGAGCAGCACGGGAAAGCCGATCCAGTGGCTGCCGCAATGGTCCCTAAACCACGCCAGCGGGTTGCCGTCGGGCGCATACATTAGAAACATGTAGTTCGTATCCAGCAGCAGGTTCACGCCGCAGATCGGCACGGCCAGCGCGAGCAGCAGAAGGATGCTCCGCCCCAGCCCCTTCGCGTCCGGGCGGATGTCGCCCGCGGCAAAGAGCATCATCGGATACACTGCCAGCAGGATGTGCACGCTCGTTGAGTGCAGGAACATGAAGTTCGCCGCCGGGAGAGACGTCCACGTCGGGAACAGCAGCGCCGCCGTCGCGGCGGGGATGCAGATGAAATAGAGAAAATTGTCGAGCGTCCTGCTCCTTTTCCACGCGTGGACGGCAATGAGGAAAATGTTGATCGAACACAGGTGCAGCGGAAGATATGACGCATCGAAATTCCCGCCGATCTGCAATCCCACCTGCTTGAAAAGCTCGTCCGCCAGAAGCAGCGCGGCAAACACTTTCCGCTGCCTTGCCCGCCCTTTTTCGTCCGCGCGCCGGTACGCCCGGCAGCAGAGCGCCGCCGTGAGCACGAACAGCGCGAGCGTCGCAAGATGCCGCGGCCCGAAGAGCGAAAAGCCGTATCCTTCTCCGATCGTTTCGATCGTATCCCAAAAATGTTCCACGTGGTCTGTCCTCCGCCGGTTTTTGTCCGCTTCCAGCATAGCACACGGCGGCGGAAATGTCATCCGCCCGCACCTGAAATTTTTTTAAGATTTTTCAGTACGCCGCGCGCAGCCCCAGCATCTCGCCGCTGCTTCCGCCGCGGTATTCGCCGTTTTGAATAACGCGCCCGCCCAGCACGAACACCTCGTCAAAGCCGGACGCGCAGGCGTCGGGCGCTGCATATGTCCCGTTTTCACAGATCTTCTCAGGATCGAAGAGCAGCAGGTCCGCGTCCGCGCCGGGTTCGATCCTTCCCTTGCCCGCGAGCGCAAAGCGTTCTGCCGCCTGTCCCGTCACCTTATGCACGGCCTGCTCGAGCGTGAGCACCCTTTCGCGCACGACGTACTTTTCGATGAGCCGCGCGAACGTCCCGCACACGCGCGGATGCACGCGCCCGCCGCTGGGGTAGGTCGCATCCGAAATGACGCCCGAGAACGGCGCGCGCAGGATGTCGCGCACGTCCTCCTCGTCGGCGATGAAGTCGATCATGCCCGGCTCGCACGCTTCCGCCGCCAGCAGGTCAAAAAGCGCGTCGAAGGGGTCCTTTCGCAGCGTCTTTGCGATCTCGGCGATGCTTTTCCCCTCAAAGCGCCGGTATTCGTCCGTTTTCAGTCCAATGGCGGCGACGTTTTCAAAGCCCACGAGCAGCGTGATATTCTCAAAGTCGCTGCCCGTTTCCATCCGGGCGCGCATTTCCCTTCGCGCCGCGCCGTCAAGAAGGCGCTTTGTCAGCGCCGCCGTGCCGCCCTCCTGAAATTCCGGCGGCAGCACATGGATGAGCTGCGTCGAGCCCGCGGTGTAGGGGTACACGTCGCACATCACGTCAAGCCCCTCCTCCCGCGCACGATCGATGAGCGCGAGCATCTCGGGCACGGCCCTTCGCGCGTTGCGCGTGCCGATGGCCTTGAGGTGGCTGACCTCCAGCGGCGTTTTCAGCGCGCGGGTGACCTCGAGCATCTCGCGCAGCGCGTCCACCACGCCGTCGCCCTCCTGACGCATGTGCACGCAGATGGGCACGCCGCTTTCGTGCAGCGGCGCAAGCGCGCGGATGAGCCCATCGGTCGAATAGAAGATCTCCGGCGCGTAGCCAAGGCCGAGCGACACGCCGCACGCGCCGTCGGAGAGCGCCGCTTCCAGGTGATAGTGTAAATCTCTCAGTTCAAGCGGCGAAAGATCGCCCGTCTCAAAGCCCGCCGCGAGCGTGCGCAGCGTACCCATGCCGACAAGCTCCGCACACGAGAGCGGCAGTCCTTTCGCCTGCGCGGCCTTAAAATAGCCGCCGAGCGTTTCAAAGCGCAGCTCCGGCGCGATCTCACCCGTGATGGGCGCGAGATAGGCCGCGCACGCATTCGCGTGCGCGCCGAAAAGCGGCGCGAGCGACATGCCGCAGTTGCCGTTCACAAGCGTTGTAAGGCCCTGCGAGAGCTCCGCCTTCCCGAACGAATCGCGGAACACCGCCGCGTCGGCGTGGCGGTGGATATCGATAAAGCCCGGCGTCAGCACGCGGCCGTTCGCCTCGATCGTTTCAAACGCCTGCGCGCCGCCAAGCGCGCCCACCGCTTCGATCATTCCATCGCGCAGCCCCACGTCCGCCGCGAACGCCTTACGCCCCGTGCCGTCGATGACCTTCGCGCCGCGGATCAGCGTATCCAGCATACGATCACCTCTTTCTTCCCGCAGTCTACCATTCCGCCGCGCGCTTTGCAAGGCCATTCCCCCTTGCAATCTTCCCCACCGCAGGGTATACTGTGAAAAAACGCGAAAAGGAGCGCTCCCATGCAGAAGAAAAACCGCGTCCATGACTGGCGCAGGCTCAAATGGCCCTTCACTGCCACGTTTTTATATTACTCTCTTCTCTCCCTCTTCACCGGCATGGCCGAGCAGAGCGAGGAGGGTTTTCTCGCCATGTTCGCCATCGTCCTCATCGTGGACGCGGTGGCCTACCTCTGCTACTGCTTCTTCCTCTCAAAAAACGAGGAGAACATGCAGAAGCTCTGGTTCGTTTTCGTCCTCGCCTACGTGCTCGTCACCACCGACCAGCTCTCGATCCTCTGGCAGATGATGCAACGGCACGTGCTCGGCGCGTAGGGCGCAAAGCACTGATATTGCAAGGGAAGTCCGGTTTTCCGGGCTTCCCTTTGTTTTATGACACTTTGCCGCATTCTGTCAGAAAATTTGATATCACGCGACGTTTGTCCATATCTTTTCCCGCCCGCCGCTGATATGTTGCATACAGAAGGGCGGCAGGCCGCCGTTGCGAGTCGTTAAAAGTTTACAATTTCGTCTTGATTCGCCGCCGCTTCTTTGTTAAGCTTTGCTCGCAGACCGCGCGGGGAACGCGCGGCGATCAAAAAGACTGACAAAGGAGCTGATGGCTTTATGCCGATCCGTCCTCTCGTGGACCGCACCTCTCTCGAGCAGGTGCTGCTCTCCCGCCTCTCCCGCGGCGAGGTGCAGCAGTGGGTTCAGAAATACTTCCAGCCGTACCGCGAGCTGATGAGCTACTATCGCTGCGCGATCATGGAGGTGGAGACCAAGTTCAACGTGCTCAACGAGGAGCTGTCCCTGCAATACGACCGCAACCCCATCGAAACGGTCAAGACCCGTCTCAAATCCCCTGAGAGCATCATGGAAAAGCTCGCCCGCCGCGGCTACCCCCTGACGGTGGAGAGCATCGAGAAGAACCTCAACGACATCGCGGGCGTGCGCGTCATCTGCTCGCACCCGTCGGACATCTATAAATTGTCCGACGCGCTGCTGCGCCAGGATGATATTACGCTCATCGAACGCAAAGACTATATCGCAACCCCAAAGCCCAACGGCTACCGCAGCCTGCACCTGATCGTGGAGACCCCCATCTTCCTGCACGACCAGAAAAGGCTCATGAAGGTCGAGGTCCAGTTCCGCACGATCTCGATGGACTGGTGGGCCAGTCTCGAGCATAAGATCCGCTACAAGAAGAACCTGCCCGAGATGGAATTTGTCGAGCGCGAGCTCTTCGAGTGCGCTGAGATCAGCGCCCAGCTCGACGCGCGCATGGAAAAACTGCAGAAGATCGCCGCACAGGCAGCGGAGGGAAAGGCTCCCGCCCTTTCCCCTTAATATAAGGAAGCCCGCGCTTTGCGGGCACGGAAAGGAATCGTGAACCAAATGAACGCAGCCGAAAAGATCGCACACGCAGCAGAGCGCAAGGCCTTTGAGACCATGCTCGACTCCCTCATCAAAAAAAGCCAGACGAAGGACGTCTGCGCCGTCGCAAACGACTTTGTCAACATGGTCCAGAAGATCCACTCAAGCGTTTGGACGCCGGAGACCTTCGAGATGCTGCACAAGATTGCAAACGACCCCGACAGCAAGTGGGCGCACTACGCAGAGCACCTGCTCCGCGAGTGCGACCCCTGCCTTCTCAGGACCTTCCTGACGGCCGCCGCCTACGAGGGCGGCTTCCGCGGCTTCCAGCAGGCGCAGAAAAATTCTGAGAAGTATGGCTGCAACATTCCGTGGATCGTCCTCATGGACCCGACGAGCGCCTGCAACATGCGCTGCGCGGGCTGCTGGGCGGCCGAGTACGGCCACAAGCAGAACCTCACCTTTGAGGAGATGGACCGCGTGCTGACCGAAGGCGCCGAGCTCGGCACCCACGCCTGCCTCTTCACCGGCGGCGAGCCGCTCATGCGCAAGGCAGACATCTTCCGCCTGTGCGAAAAGCACCGCGACATCGCCTTCCACGCCTTCACCAACGGCACGCTCATCGACCAGGCCTTCTGCGACGAGCTCAAGCGCGTGGGCAACTTCATCGTCTCGGTCAGCATCGAAGGCTTTGAGGATGCCAACGACGGCCGCCGCGGCGCGGGACATTTTGAAAAGGCGCTCGCCGCGATGGACCTCATGCACAAAAACCACATTCCCTTCGGAGTTTCCATCTGCTACACGAGCAAGAACTACAAGGTCGTCACGAGTGACGAGTTCCTTGACCTGCTCATCTCCAAGGGCTGCTTCTTCGCCTGGTACTTCCATTACATGCCCGTCGGCATGGGCGCGACGACCGACCTGCTGCTCGACCCCGAGCAGCGCGCCTATATGAAAGACCGCGTGCGCGAGATCCGCGGTCTCACCGGCGGCAAGGAGATCTTTGCCATCGACTTCCAGAACGACGGCGAGTTCACAGGCGGCTGCATCGCCGGCGGCAAGCTCTACTGCCATATCAACGCCGCGGGCGACGTCGAGCCCTGCGTGTTCATCCATTACTCCGGCGCGAACATCCGCGAAAAGAGCTTCCTCGAGTGCTTACAGCAGCCGCTGTTCCTCGAGTACCGCAAGGGCCAGCCGTTCAACAACAATCATCTGCGTCCCTGCCCGATGCTGGAAAATCCCGAACTCCTGCCCCAGATGGTCGCCCGCTCCGGCGCGCACTCGACCGACCTTGAAGCGTCCGAGAGCGTGGAGCACCTTTGCGGCAAGTGCGAATCTTACGCCGCGTGCTGGCGTCCCGAGGCCGAAAAGCTCTGGGACGAGGAGCACCAGAGCTGAGCGATCCCCCCTGCTTTCCGTTTTCCCGTTTCCGATACAACAGGCGGAAGAGCCGGTCCGTGGGACCGGCTCTGCTGTCTGCTTTTTATTTTTGATCTGAGTTTTTCATCTCAAACCGCACTACGTACATTTTTCCTGTCTCATGCGTCAGCTTCCATTTTCCGTCTCCGCTTCGCAAGTGCATTTCTTTTATGATCCGCGCTGTTCTGCGCTTCTTGTCTACCAGATATTCCACCGCCTTATAGTCCGACAGCATTCTGTCTTTCACGTCGATCTCAAAAAGAAATTTATCGGTAATACGCCCATAGTTGTCGGGATCTGAAAAGTAGGCTTCATCCCTCATAAAGATATGCGGTTCTTTCCACTTCATCTGCACATTTATAGTAAACTGTACTCCCTGCACGATCCTGACATTTGCCGGAAATTGCAGAAGAAGCGTCCGCTCTCTGTTGTTCGTCAAAGCTTCTCCCTGCTTAACCGTCAACGGATATTTTTTTCCATTCACCTGCAAATCCGCATCTATTTTGAGCGTTTTTTCATACCAGCGTGTAAACGTACTTAAGGAAACCGGAAATTCATAAGTAGTCAGCAGTTCCTTTGTTATATTTCCTCCCTGAATCGTCCATTCTATCAATTGGAACACCTTTTTATCGCCGACCGCTGTTCTCTCATCGGCAGCACTGAGCTGAACTCTGTACTTGGTTGAAAATGCTCTGACATTTTGGTTCCACCGCATGCCGTCAGTTGAATTGACATATCGATTCACGCCCGGGAAAATTTCCTCTAGCTGAAATTCTTTTGAAGGAATTTCTTCGTCATCGTTTTCTTCGCCGCCGTTCTTCCCGCCGCCGTTCTTCAAAAAAAAGTGCCATGCCAGCGCCAGCGTGATCAGCACCAGCACTGCAAAGACCGCCCATTTTACGCCGGAAGGCCAGTCAACGTTCAAGTCAAGTATACTTTCAAAAAACATCCAAACCGAAAGCAGTGTCGAAAGAATCAAAACAGCATACTCTTTCATCTCTTTTTTCCGCTTCTGCACTATAATCCCTCCATCTCTCATTTTTTATTTGTTAATCAAATCTCACAGTTTTAGTTTACACACTGAGTTTTCCATCGTCAAGCACATCCGTCCATTTCAGTGTACAAGTACGTCGATTCGTGCAACATTGCCGATTTTTATAGGAATTTTCTGTCAATAATTAAGAAAGCCCCCCTGTACGATGCAGATCATACAGGGGGGCTTTCTTTTTTCTTTTACTTTACCGCTTCACGGATTGCGTCCACGCGGTCGGTCTTTTCCCAGGTCACGCCGAGGTCCTCGCGGCCCATGTGGCCGTAGGCGGCGAGCTGACGGTAGATCGGGCGGCGCAGGTCAAGATCGCGGATGATGGCGGTCGGGCGCAGGTCAAAGACCTTCTCGACGGCCTTCTCGAGCTTGTCGTCGCTGACCTTGCCGGTGCCGAAGGTCTCGACCAGGATGCTCACGGGATGCGCAACGCCGATGGCGTAGGCGAGCTGCACCTGGCACTTGTCGGCAAGGCCCGCAGCCACGATGTTCTTTGCCACATAGCGCGCGGCGTAAGCGGCGGAACGGTCCACCTTCGTCGGGTCCTTGCCGGAGAAGGCGCCGCCGCCGTGCGGAGCGCTGCCGCCGTAGGTATCGACGATGATCTTGCGGCCGGTCAGGCCGCTGTCGCCCTGCGGGCCGCCGATAACGAAGCGGCCGGTCGGGTTGACATAGATCTTCGTGTTCTCATCCATCAGCTCCGCGGGCACGGTCGGCTTGATGACAAGCTCGATCATGTCCTTGCGGATGGTCTCGAGCGCGGCCTCGGGCGCGTGCTGGGTGGAGAGGACCACGGTATCGACGCGCACGGGCTTGCCGCTCTCGTCGTACTCGACCGTCACCTGCGTCTTGCCGTCGGGGCGGAGGTAATCGACAAGGCCCTGCTTGCGCACGTCGGTCAGCTTCTTTGCCATCTTGTGCGAAAGGGAGATCGCCAGCGGCATCAGCTCGGGTGTCTCGGTGCAGGCGTAGCCGAACATCATACCCTGGTCGCCCGCGCCGTTGTCGAGCTCGCTCGCGCCGCTCTCTTTATTTTCAAAGGAGTTGTCCACGCCCATCGCGATATCGCCGCTCTGCTCGTCGATGTTCGTGATAACGCCGCAGGTGTCGCAGTCGAAGCCGTACTTCGCGCGGTCGTAGCCGATGTCGCGGATCACGTCGCGCGCGATCTTCGGGATATCGACATAGCAGCTGGTCGTGATCTCGCCCATGATGTGCACAAGGCCGGTGGAAACGGTCGTCTCGCAGGCCACGCGGCCATTGGGGTCCTTTTCAAGGATCGCGTCGAGCACCGCGTCGGAGATCTGGTCGCAGATCTTGTCGGGATGCCCTTCGGTGACGGATTCGGAGGTAAATAAACGTTTTGCCATGATAACTTCTTCCTTTCTCGTTGTTGGAAAAACAAAAAATGCTCTGCCGGACCGACAGAGCATCGTGCTTACAGCGCTTCCTCATCTCTCGATTCCTTCGTCGGATTTGGCACCTTGCCTCTATGGGCAGGTTGTCGTGGCGTCATTGGGCCGTTCCCTCAACCACTCTTGATGAAGTATTCATTTTGTGGCTTTCGCCGAAACGTATTGTAGCACATTTGGATGCTTTGTCAACGATATTTTTAAGTTTTTGGGCAAAAGCTTGACTTTGTCCGCATTTATGCTACAATACCCTCTACAAATTCAATGTCATCGGGGACTTGCGGCCGCAGCCGCAGCGGTCGAGAGATGTCGGATGCGTCCGGTCAAGCAATGGCCGGACTTTTTTGTACCTTTTTGAGAAAACGGAGGATTTTTCATGCAGATCTCCCTTTCCGATCACTTCAGCTATCCAAAGCTCCTGCGCTTCGTCGCGCCGAGCATCCTGATGATGATCGTCACGTCGGTCTACAGCATCGTCGACGGCTTTTTCGTCTCGAACTTTGTCGGCAAGAATTCCTTTGCCGCGCTGAATCTCGTTTTCCCTGTCATCATGGCTCTCGCGGCCTTCGGCTTCATGATCGGTACGGGCGGCAGCGCGCTCATCGCGAAAATGCTCGGTGAGGGCAAACCGAAGGAGGCCAACGAGACCTTCTCCATGCTCGTCGCGGTCCTCGCGCTGGGCGGCGCGGCTCTCAGCGCCGTGTGCTTCGTTTTCATCCGCCCGATCGCCTACGCCGTCGGCGCGACGGAGCTGACGATCGGCGACTGCGCGCTCTATGGCCGCGTGCTGCTCGCGGCGCTGCCGTTTTTCATGCTGCAAAACAGCTTCCAGAGCTTTCTTGCCACGGCGGAAAAGCCGCGCTTCGGTCTGCGCGTGACGGTGTTCGCGGGCCTTACCAATATGGTGCTCGACTTTCTGCTCGTCTATGTGTTTCCATTCGGCCTTCTCGGCGCGGCGCTCGCCACAGCCTTTTCCCAGATCGTCGGCGCGCTCATCCCGCTTGTCTACTTCTTCCGCCCGAACGACTCGCCCCTGCGCCTCACGCGCCCGCGCTTTGACTTCCGCGCGCTTGGCAAGGCCTGCTACAACGGCTCGAGCGAGATGGTCAGCAACCTCTCGACCTCACTCGTCAGCATGCTCTACAACGTGCAGCTCATGGCCATCGCAAAGGAAAACGGCGTGAACGCCTACGGTGTTCTGATGTATGTGAGCTTCATCTTCATGGCGTTCTTCTTCGGCTACTCCATTGCCGTCACGCCCGTCGTCGGCTACCACTACGGCGCAAAGAACCACGAGGAGCTCAAAAGTCTTCTGAAAAAGAGCCTGACCGTCACGCTCATCACGAGCCTTGCGATGACGGCCTTCTCCATCCTGCTGGCAACCCCTATCGCGCAGCTTTTCGTCGGCTACGACGCGGAGCTGCGTGACATGACGGTCAATGCGCTGCGCATCTACGCGCTCTCGTTCCTTGTCTGCGGGTTCAATATCTTCGGCTCGGCGTTTTTCACAGGGCTCAACAACGGCACGGCCAGCGCGCTCATCTCCTTTCTGCGCACGCTCGTCTTTCAGGTCGGTGCGGTGCTGCTGCTGCCGAAGGTCCTCGGCATCGACGGCATCTGGCTCGCCGTCACCGCGGCCGAAGCGCTCACGCTGGTCATCACCGCGGCGCTCTTCCTCACAGGGCGGAAGAAATATCATTACGCCTGACACCGTTTTCCGGCAAAGTGTCCTGTACATTTGTGCAGGACACTTTTTGTGCACTTTTCTTTTCTTGCCCTCTTGACAACCAATATTGTTGTGATATGATTTTGATATCAGATTTGGAGGTCATATCTCATGGAAGAAAAAATCATCAACGGTCATAAAAACGGCATGGCCGTGCTGCTGCTCACGATTGCGGCCTACATTCTCTTTGTCGCGGGCTTTGTCATTGGCCTGACGAGGGACCTCATGCCGCTGTTCATCCCCTGCCTTGTTCTGATGGTCGTCGGCTGGATCCCGCTGTGCGGCCTGCGCGTCTTAAAGCCGCAGGAGGCGCTGGTGCTCACGCTTTTCGGTAACTACATCGGCACGCTCAAGGGCGAGGGCTTCTACTGCGTCAACCCCTTCTGCTCGTCCTTTAACCCCGCCGCCAAGACGAAGCTCAACCAGTCCGGCGACGTGGACGGCGGCCGCAAGGGCACGGAGCTTCTCGCCGCCATGCAGGGCGCGTCCGCCGCAGTCGAAGTCGGCGGCAATAAGAAGATCTCGCTCAAGATCATGACGCTCAACAACGCCCGCCAGAAGATCAACGACTGCCTCGGCAACCCCGTGGAGATCGGCATTGCCGTCATGTGGCGCGTGACCGACACGGCCAAGGCCGTTTTTAACGTTGATAACTACAAGGAATACCTCTCCCTCCAGTGCGATGCGGCGCTGCGCAACATCGTGCGCGTCTACCCCTACGACGTCGCCCCGAACGTCGATACCACGGGCGACGGTCAGGCCGACGAGGGGAGCCTGCGCGGCTCGAGTGAGGTCGTGGCCGCGCGCATCCGCGACGAGATCCAGGCCAAGGTCGCCGACGCGGGACTTGAGATCATCGAAGCGCGCATCACCTACCTTGCCTACGCGCCCGAGATCGCGGCCGTCATGCTCCAGCGCCAGCAGGCCAGCGCCATCATCGACGCGCGCAAGATGATCGTGGACGGCGCGGTCGGCATGGTCGAAATGGCGCTCGAGCGCCTTGCGGAAAAGGGCACCGTCGAGCTTGACGAGGAGCGCAAGGCCGCGATGGTCTCGAACCTTCTGGTCGTGCTGTGCGGCAACCACGATGCCCAGCCCGTCGTCAACTCCGGCAGCCTGTATTAAGCGCGGTGCGCGACTTTCCGGAGGCTGCCATGAACGACAACGCCAAAAAGCAGGTCCCCCTGCGCCTGTCTCCCAAGCTCTACGCCGCCATCGCCGCCTGGGCGGAGGACGACTTCCGCTCGGTCAACGGGCAGATCGAATACCTGCTCACGGAATGCGTCCGTCAGCGGAAGAAAAACGGCAAGTACGTCGGCGAGGAGATCGACGTGCCGCCCGAGCTCGACATCAAGTAAAGGATTTGTTCAGAAATGCGGAAAGAACGCCGTTCTTTCCGCATTTCTTATGCTGCATTCCATTTTGTTATGGTCATTTGTTCAAAGTTTATTGATGACTTTTGCCCTGCGCTGTGTCATAATGGAACAAAGAATTTGATTATGATTTAAGTGAGGTATCCCGTTTTGAACAAGCTCAACCGCGCGATCGACCGCTTCTGTATCCTGCACCCCAACTTCGGCATTCCCAACCTGATGCTCTACGTTGTCATCGGCAACATTGCGCTCAGTCTGCTGTCCGGGTTCTCCGACGGCAACCTTTTAAGCTTTTTTGCCTATACGCTCAGCGGTCTTCTCCACTGGCAGGTCTGGCGCCTTTTCACCTTTGTTTTCATTCCCGAGGACACGAGCCCGTTCTTCCTTCTCATCACCTGCTATTTCTACTACTGGATTGGCTCGACGCTTGAGCGCCAGTGGGGCACGGCCAAGTTCACGACCTATTATCTGAGCGGCATGCTGCTCACCGTCGTCGGCGCGAGCATCGTCAGCCTCATCACAGGCTACAGCATCCCCGTCTACGGCGCGAATTACGTCAACTTCGCCATGTTCATGGCCTTCGCCCTGCTCTATCCCGACACGCGCGTGCTGTTCATGTTCTTCATCCCCGTGCGCATGAAGTGGCTCGCTTATCTTGACGTGTTCTACTTCTTCTTTGACATTTTCCGCTACATTTCCTCCGGCGTGTGGTACTACGCCATTCTGCCCGTCGTAGCGCTTCTGAACTTCGTCATCTTCTTCTGGCCCGAGCTTGCGCGCTTTTTCAAGCTCGAACATTACCAGAGCAAGCAGGCCGCACACTTCCACAACACCGTGCGCCACCAGCAGCGCCAGGAACAGTACCAGCAGCAGACGCAGGGCTTCCGCCATAAGTGCGCCGTGTGCGGCCGCACGGATGTGTCGAACCCCGAGCTGCAGTTCCGCTATTGCAGCAAGTGCGCGGGCTATCACTGCTTCTGCTCCGACCATATTTTCAATCACGTCCACTTTACGGACGAGCAGCCATAAGCAAAGGGAGGCAATCATTATGGCATGTACGAAAGAACAGGCGTGGGAGCTGCTCACCCGGTACAACAAGGGTGAGTTCCACTTAAAGCACGCCAACACCGTCGCCGACGTGATGCGCTGGTACGCTGAAAAGCTCGGCTACGGCGACGAGGCGGATTTCTGGGAGATCGTGGGGCTTCTGCACGACCTCGACTTTGAAATGTATCCCGACGAGCACTGCATCAAGTCGCAGGAGATCATGCGCGAGAACGGTCTTGACGAGCGGCTCATCCGCGCCACCGCAAGCCACGGCTACGGTCTGCATTTCGAGGGCCTGCCCGAGCCGCAGCACGAGATGGAAAAGGTCCTCTTCGCCACCGACGAGCTCACGGGCCTCATCGGCGCGGTCGCGCTCATGCGCCCGAGCAAAAGCGTCAGCGACCTTGAGGTCAAGTCCGTCAAGAAAAAGTACAAGGATAAGAAGTTCGCCGCCGGCTGCTCGCGTGAGGTCATCGAGCGCGGCGCCGAGATGCTCGGCTGGGATCTTGACACGCTCATCGAGCAGACGATCCTCGCCATGCGCGCGAGCAGTCATGTCGATTAAACCCCGCACATAGGTTCATATCGGTCATTCATTACCTGCGGAAAGGAAGGTGCTTCCATGAGCGATTTCATCCCAACGCCCACGCCGAGCTACAGCGGAAAGCTCCGCAACCACATGCTGCTGGTGCCTGAGTGCATCAACGAGTGCAGCGGCATCCGCATCTTCGGCCGGACCATCAAGTCCTTCATCTTCTCTACCGACGTTGCCACCATCGCGAGCATCAATGCCGACGCGGTGATCGCCGTCTATCCCTTCACGCCGCAGCCGCGCATCGTGCGCGCCGTGATCAGCGTGGCGGATATGCCGGTGTTCTGCGGCGTCGGCGGCGGCTTCACGTCGGGCGCGCGCTCCGTTGCGCAGGCGATGGAAGCGGAGCACTGCGGCGCCTACGGCGTCGTGCTCAATGCCCCGGTCTCGGCTGACATTCTGCGCGACATCAAGGCGCACGTCGATATTCCCGTCGTCGCGACCATCGTTTCCGCCACGCAGGACACCGAGGCGCGCATCGCCGCGGGCGTCGATATCCTGAACGTCTCCGCCGCGGCGGAAACGCCGCAGCTCGTGGCGGAGCTCCGCGCGCGCCATCCCGAGATCCCGATCATCGCGACCGGCGGGCCCAGGGACGAGACCATCCGCAAGACCATCGCCGCGGGCGCGAACGCCATCACCTACACCCCGCCCGACAACGGCGTGCTGCTGTCCGAGATCATGCACGCGCACCGCGAGCGCTACCGGTAAACTGCATACGAAAAGGGCTGACCCGAGCGGGTCAGCCCTTTTTTCATTTCTCTTTTCAGTACGGATACGGGAAGGCGGAAAACACCGCGCGGCCGTCCACAAGGGTGAAGGGATACTCGATCGTCTCCTCGCCGCCGGGGTCCTCCCCGCCAGGATCGCGCCGGGTGATGACCTGCGTCACAACGCCCGTTTCACCGTCGAGCGTCACGCTGCGCGTATCGCCGATGATATCGATATCGCTGCCTCGCGCCCCGTCGAGCACGTAGAGCCTGCCGCCCTCCTCGGCAAAGCGCGCCGGTTCCTCGGCGAGCCATTCATCCGCCAGCGACGCGTCAAAATAGCGGCAGAGCAGCGCGCGCAGCTCCGACATCGTCGAAACGCCGCTGATCTCCGCGCCCCAATAGGTGTAGCCCCCGATCTCCACCGTGCCGGATTCCGCGCTGCACGCCGGTGAGAGCATATGGAACCATGCCCACAGTGCCGCCGCCGTGTCGAAATCCGAGAGCACGATCTGCTCCTGCGAAACATCCAGAAGCTCCTTCGCGTGCTCGCTGAGCGCGCTGTAGAACGCATCATACGGCACCTCGAATACCTGCGGCCCCGCCGCGTAAGGCGCGATGATATAATTGTCGAACGTCACCGTCATGCCGACAGCTGTGAAACGCAGCGCCGCGAACGAGGGGAAATCCAGAAGATAGGAATCGTAATCGTCAAAGTACCCCTCGTTCAGGTTTTGCTCTCCGATCTGCGAGGCGATGCTCCAGTAGATCCTCTCCTGCAGGGTATTGCCGTTCACGTCGCCCTCCTGCGAGGCAAGATCGTCGAACGTCAGAAATTCGCCGCTCGTCAGGTCGAAGTTCCACGTGCGGCTGGCGCTGTTGGGATGCGGGCCGCCGTAGTAGGTATACTCCTCGGCCGCAATGCTCAAAAGCTTTCCCTCAACGCGGTACACCTCGCCGAGCGTCAGCTCGCTCGTCCAGCTGCCGCCGGTCGTGAACATGCTCCCGTCGGTTCCGGCGGCGTAAAGCTCCTTCGCTTCCTCCGTCATCTTCCCGGCGTCCGCGCGCAGCGATGTGAGCACGCTTTCCATCTCCGTGTTGAACGCCGCCTGCACTCGCAGCTGCGCCGTCTCGCCCGCGCCGCCGTTCGCTGTCACATTCTCGGCCAGCGTGTAGACATCGCCGCTTTCATCGCGCAGCTCGAGCTGCGGCAGCTCGTAGCGCTCGGAGAAGAGCACCGTGCCGTCATCGGCCTTGTACTCGTCCTCGTAGACGCTCGTGGTCAGCTCGAAGTGCAGCGCCGTTTCCGCCGGATCGCTGTCCTCCGGTCCGCCGTCCGCTCCCGCGCCGCAGGCGGCAAGGTTCAGCGCCAGCACGCAGGAAAGCAGCATCGCCATCCATTTTTTCATCGTCGTCTCCTTTCCGGGGTCTCAGGTCCGGTCTCACACGATGACCGGACCGCTCGTCCACGCGCTCCCGCCCTGCGCGGCGGCAAGGTCCGGGTACGCGAGAACATACTGATCCTCTGCCCGCGCGGAAAGCCCGAAGAGCCTCCGTGCGCTTGCGTCCAGCGCGCGCACATCGGCGCTCTTGATGAGCACCGGCGCGCACGCCGTCTTTTTCATCTGCTTCAATACCGCGCGCCCGCGCTCATTGAACGCCAGCACCCGGAGATAGGGCACGCGCGGCGGCATATCCTCCTTCGTCACGTCGAGGTACGCCGCGAGCAGCATCCGCCGCAGCCGCGCGTAGGCGTAGCGTTTGGTCTTGACCGCGCCGAGCAGCTCATCGATCGATGCCGCCGTCCGCGCCGACTCGTAAAACCGGCGGTAAAGCCCCTCGTTCCCGCCGTCATAGCGGGCGAAGTCCGCTTCCTCCATCCTCCGCAGGCGCGAGAGGATCGCGCGCTCCGCGTTTGCCATTGTCACCGGCGCGCGGCCCGCCGCGCATTCGCGCGCGTAGATGGCGGCGCTCTCCGCCGTCAGATAGGCGGAAGCGTCCTCCCCGTGCGCGAGCTTCTCGCGGATAAAGCTCGCCGAAGCGAAGCCCTCCTTAGCGCCGCCGTCGTGGCCGACGGCTCTGCGCTCCATCGCGAGCGGCACGATCGCGCTGCCGCTCTGGAGCAGCGCCTTGCAGTACTCCACGCCGAGGATGTCGTTCGGCGCGCCGAGCACGGCGGCGTCATCTCCGATGAGCTCCCTTGCCGCCGCTTCCCGCGCGCTCGCAAACGAGGCGCCCGATGCGAGCCTTTCGCGCAGTTTTTCGGAAAAATCTTCCCGCAGCAGCGTTTCCGCCGCGTGCAGCAGCTTTGCCGTGTCGCCGCATTCGCTGCCGAAGGCCAGCGTATCGACAGCGCCCGCCGCCTCAAGGACCGCCGCGCCGCCGCGGGCAAAGCCCTCCGCCGAGGAAATGGCCCATGGCAGCGGCAGTTCGAAAACGAGGTCCGCCCCGCCGCGCACGGCGGCTTCCGCGCGCGCGTGCATCCGTTCGACGGCAAGATCGCCGCGCTGGACAAAGTCGCCGCTCATCGCGCAGACGATCCGCGTCTCCTCGCCGAAGCGGCGGCGCAGCTCGTCGATCTGCCACTTGTGGCCGCGGTGGAAGGGATTATACTCAGATATTATACCAATCGTTTTCATGAAAGTCCTCTCAAAGCGGTTACAAAAGAGTTACGTTTTGTTAAATTTGCTTGTGTTTGCAAAAAAGTTTGCTATAATAGACGATGTATGTTTAACAACCGATCGTTTTTCATGATTCTATCGGAAATTCGGGCGCAATGCAAGCCGCCCTCGAAAAAAGGAGTACACTTATGAACGTATTGGTCATCAACGCAGGCTCTTCCTCCCTGAAGTATCAGCTGCTCAACCCCGCCACGGGCGAGCTGCTGGCCAAGGGCCTGTGCGAGCGTATCGGCATCGACGGCATGTTTACTTACAAGCCCCAGCTGCCCGGCAAGGAAGCCGTCAAGGAGGCCTCCGTCTCCATGCCCACCCACAGCGAGGCCATCCAGACCGTGCTGAACGCGCTGGTCGATGAGAAGAACGGCGTCATTTCCTCCATGAAGGAGATCGACGCGGTCGGTCACCGCGTGGTCCACGGCGGCGAGAAGTTCGCCAAGTCCGTCGTCATCACCGACGAGGTCATGCAGGCCATTGAGGAGTGCAACCCCCTCGCCCCCCTGCACAACCCCGCCAACATCATCGGCATCAAGGCCTGCCAGGAACTCATGCCCGGCGTGCCCATGGTCGCCGTGTTCGACACCGCCTTCCACCAGACCATGCCCCCCGTCGCCTATACCTATGCCCTGCCCTACGAGTACTATGAGAAGGACAAGGTCCGCCGCTACGGCTTCCACGGCACCTCTCACAAGTATGTTTCCCAGCGCGCGGCCGATATGCTCGGCAAGCCCGTCGAGCAGCTCAAGCTGATCTCCTGCCACCTGGGCAACGGCTCCTCCGTCACCGCCATCGACGGCGGCAAGAGCGTGGATACCTCCATGGGCTTCACCCCGCTGGCCGGCCTTCCCATGGGCACCCGCGCCGGTGATATCGACGCCGGTATCCTCGAGTACCTGATGAACAAGTACGGCATGGACATCAAGGAGATGGTCAACATCCTCAACAAGAAGTCCGGCGTCATGGGCGTCAGCGGCGTCAGCTCCGACTTCCGCGATCTTGAGAACGCCTTCAAGGAGGGCAACGAGCGCGCCGGTCTCGCCGTTGACATGTTCAACTACGGCGTGAAGAAGCTCATCGGCGCGTATGCCGCCGCCATGGGCGGCGTGGACGCCATCATCTTCACCGCGGGCGTGGGCGAGAACAGCGCCTCTCAGCGCATGGCCATCGCCTCCGGCCTCGAGTTCATGGGCGTCAAGATGGACGAGGACGCCAACAAGGTCCGCGGCGAGGAGCGCGTCATTTCCGCGCCCGACTCCAAGGTCACCGTCCTCCTCATCCCCACCAACGAGGAGCTCATGATTGCCATGGATACCGCCGCCCTCGTCGGCTAAACGGTCTCCCAAAACGGCATATCGATGATAAGGCCCCGCTTACAGCCGTAAGCGGGGCCTTTTTTGCCGCGTTTGCAGATGAAGATCTTGAAGCCTTCAAAATCGGCGGGACATATTGCCCGGAATGTGATACAATAGAACCGTTCCGAGTTGGAAGCGCCTTCAAGGGCGGCGGCAGCGCCTATGGCGGAAAGTGGAAACCGAATCCCAATAAACCACAGGATAAAATTTTCATTGGACCTCCTAATACTGTTCAAAGATACTATCTTCAGCTCCGAAAGGGAGGGTATTGGGTTACCGTAAAATATGACGCAAATGGGAAAGCCGTTGTCCTTCGCCATGAAACAGGCCACGCCCCCGGAAGTGGACATTCCAATCCTCACGATCATCAGATTACATGGGATAATCCAAGTGAGCACCCTCAAAAAGGCCCGGCCATCAACTACCCGGAGGGGGCTCCCGATTTAAAGCAGCATAGAAAAGAGGTGTACCTGTTGGATACAAGTATCGTTCCGTATGATCCGGAAGCATATCGTTTCAAAACCATCAGCGATTTTAAAGACAGTATGCGCTATGGTGCAGAGGTCGTCATAGAATGGAAGGGGCAGGAATATGGTATTTGGTCTGAAAATGGCACGATTCGTGTTACTTGTTCCAGTACGCCGAACGAAAGCCGCATATTTGATATCGCCGATGATGCACTCGACTATATGCTTGGCTCCGACCGGCTGCGCGATGTGATCACGCAGGTCACTGTGCTCGACCGCACCATTTAAAACTGCAAAGGCCCCGCTTACAGCCGTAAGCGGGGCCTTTTTGTCTTATTTCGCCGCTTTTTGCGCGCGGCGCGGTGCCGCCGTGCGCCGCAGCAGCGTCCACAGAGGCAGAAGGTAGAGAAAGCACGCGGCGAGCAGGCTCCCCGTCGGCGCGCCGACGGTCGAAAGCGGCGTCGCGCCCGCGATGGACCACGGCACAAGCGGCGCGACGACCACCGCCGTGTTTTCAAGGTCACTCGCGCGCTCGCGCGCGTCGGTCTGCGTCTGCGCGCAGAGCTGGTCGGTCAGGATGATGGCGAACGACTGGTTGCACGCTACGAGCGACGCAAGCACTGACGTGAGCAGCATCGAACAGCAGGGCGAGGTCCTCTCGCTCAGCGCCGTGACGCGGCTGCGCAGACCGTCCAAAAGGCCCGTTTCGCGAAAAATGCCGGAATAGGCCGATGAGATCATCACGATCAAAATGACGCGCAGCATCGAAACGACGCCCCCGCCGTTGAGCATCGCGCCGACCTCCGCGTCGGACGCCGCATAGCCGAGCATCGCCGTTTTGAGCAGTGTGAGCGCGTCCATGCGCCGCAGCAGCACGCAGAGGACGACTGCGGCGAGGATGCTTGCCGCCATCGCCCGCCGGACCTTCACGCGCAGCAGCGCCAGCACCAGAATGAGCACCGCCGGCAGGCACATGACCCAGCGGAGCGTCATTTCGCGCCCGTAGAGCGGCCACAGATCCGCCTGCGCGCCGCCGCTGCCGCCCGACACGCCCAGCAGCAGATAGGCCCCGCAGCTCACAAGAAACGGCACGAGCGCCGTTTTGACCATGGTGCGGATGTTGTCGTAAATATCGGTCCCCGTCAGATCGCTCACGAGCAGCGCGCTCGTGGAAACCGGCGAGCAGCGGTCGCCGAAGTACACGCCCGAGAGCATCGCCCCGCCGAGCAGCAGCGGGTCCATGCCCATCGAAACGCCCACGCTCACGCTGATGGTGCCCATCGTCGCTGCCGTGCCGAAAGCCGTGCCCGTCAGCACGGACACGCCGCAGTTCAAAAGAAACGTCATCAGCAGCATGATCTCCGGCCGGATGAGGTCCACAGCGCAGCAGATGATGAACGGCAGCGTGCCGCACGCGCGCCAGAGCGCCGTCAGGATGCCGATGATCGGGAACGTCAACAGCACGCCGGACGCCGTTTTCACGCCTGCGCCGACCATCCCGAAAAGCTCGCGCCAGGAAAAGTCCTGCCTTTTGCCGTAGACCATGAAAATGAGCAGCCCCGCCGCCAGCGCGTAAAGGATATTGAGCCGCAGCAGCACGCACAAAAGCAGCGCCGCGCAGAAAAGAGCCATGGACAGCATGTTGTTCTCCCCTTTCTCTGTCTGCCGTTCGGCTTTTTGCTGCTTTCAGTATACGCGAAAAGCCGCATCTTGTAAAACTGTAAAAAATGATATATTCTACAGGCAAAAGCTGTGAAAGGAGCATTCCCGTGAACTTCAACTCGCTTGAATATTTCATCGTGCTCGCCCGGGAGCGGAACTTTACCCGCGCCGCCGACGCGCTGCACATCACGCAGCAGTCGCTCTCGTCGCATATCGCCCATCTCGAGCGCGAGCTGAACGCGCCGCTGCTCGTGCGCTGCACGCCGCTTGAGCTGACCTACGCAGGCCGCACGTTCCTGCGCTACGCGCAGTCGCTCCAGCAGACGCGGCAGGATATGGCGCGCGAATTCTGCGACATTTCGGAAAACCAGAAGGGCGAGCTGCGCATCGGCATCGCCTACACGCGCGGTCACGCCATCATGCCTCGCCTGATCCCCGCCTTTCAGCGCGAATATCCCAACGCCTGAGCCATCTGCATATTCTTCCGCTTTCCGATGCGGCACGCTATCCCATGCATTTCGGCTATCATAGGCACTCGTATCAGTGGAGCATGATCTCCGAGTTCATCCGCATCGCCCGCACACAGGCCGAATAAGCGGCAGAAAAGCGCCGACCGCACTGTTTTTGGTGCGGGCGGCGCTTCTTTTTTACTTCTTTGCCGCAGGCTGCTGCTGGGTGATGCAGTGGATATTGCCGCCGCCGAAGGCGACCTCCTTCGTCTGCACCGGCACGATCTCTCGGTCCGGGAACATTTCCTGCACCTGCCGGACGGCGAGCGCGTCGTTCTCGTCGCCGTACTGCGGCAGGATGACCGCGCCGTTGACAATGAGGAAATTCATATACGACGCGATGCTGATCTCGCCGTCCTCGCGCGGGATGGTGCCCTCCACCGCGTCGATGGTGTCCGCACCCTCAAGCAGGCACGGCTTTTTCGTCAGGCACAGCTTGTGGACCTTGAGCCTTCTGCCCTTCGCGTCCGTGGCCTCGCTCAAAAATTTGTATGCCGCCTGCGCCTGCTCGTAGAAGGGATGGTCCCTGTCCTCCGTCCAGATGCAGGCGACCTCGCCGGGCGCAACGAAGCAGGCGACGTCGTCGATGTGTCCGTTCGTCTCGTCGGGGTCGATGCCGTCCTTGATCCACAGGACCTTCTCGCAGCCGAGGTACTCGCGCAGCATCGTTTCGATCTCTTCTCTGCTCTTATCCGGGTTGCGGCCCTCGGAGAGAAGGCACATCTCAGTCGTGAGCACCGTGCCCTCGCCGTCTACGTGGATGGAGCCGCCCTCGAGCACGAAGCCCTCCGTGCGGTAGCTGTCCACGTCCGCGATCTCGCAGATCTTGCGCGCGATCTGATCGTCCTTGTCCCATGGGAAGTAAAGCCCGTCCACGAGCCCGCCCCAGGCGTTGAATTCCCAGTCCACGGCGCGAAGGCCGCCCTGATCGTTCACAAGAAACGTCGGCCCGCAGTCGCGCACCCAGGCGTCGTCGCTCTCGAGCTCGACGACGCGGATCTCTTCGGGCAGCTTTGCCCGCGCATTCTGATACTGCCGCACGGACGCGCCGACCGTGACCCTTTCAAACCGTGCGATGGCCTTTGCGACCTCGGCAAAGGCCTTCTGTGCGGGCTTGGCGCCGTCGCGCCAGTTGTCGTTCCGCTCGGGCCAGAGCATCCACACGCCCTGCTGGGGCTCAAATTCGGCGGGCATGCGGTAGCCGTCCTGCTTCGGCGTTGTGCCGGTAATGCGTTTTGCCATAATTTTTTGTCTCCTTACGGTATTATGATGATCTTCCCGTCCGCTGCGCGATCAGCACCTCGCCGATGAGCACGCTCAAAAGCGACCCGGCGGTGACGGGCAGGACGGCCGACACCGTCTCGCGGTCAAGCGAGAGCGGCACGGCGGTAAAGACGATGGACACGACGATAAGCGCCATGGGCACATAGGCGATCCATTTGAGCGCCGCATCGCTCCCCGGCACGCGGAAGGGCCGCGGCGTCTCCGCGTCCGCGCGCCGCAGCTTTAAAAACGCCGGGAACACGGGAAGATAGCTCAAAAGCAGCATAACGAGGTTGAGGGCGAAAAAGCTCCAGAAGAGCGAGGAGTCCGGCGAGAGCATTTCGATGACCACGCCGAGGACGCACACGCCCGAAGCGACGACGCCCGACGTGACCGCAGCGCCGATGGGCATGTCGTTTTTCGCCCAGCGGCGGGCGAACACGCGCGGCATGTCGCCGTGGTCCGCCGCGAGCGCGGCGGTCGAGTTGACGCCCATCGACCACGAGATCATGTTGCCGAACAGCGTCACGAGGAACAGCAGCGCCACAAGGCCCACAAGCGCCCCGCCGCGTCCGCCCAGGATGAGCGACACCGCGTCGATCAGCCCCGAATCCACGCTGATCTCGCGCACCGGCACAGCCGCGCCGATGCCGAAGGCCGAGAAGAGGTAGATGGCCGCGATGACGATGCCGCCGGTCACGATGGACTGCGGGATCTGCTTTTTCGCATCGCTCATGCTGTCGGCATAGGTGCACACGACCTCAAAGCCGAGGAAGTTGAAGATGATAACCGAGATATACGAAAGGCTCGTTAAGTCGAACGACGGCAGGAACGTCCGCGCCGACATGTCGTTGACAAAGCCGTACCGGCTAATATACCACACGCCGAGACAGCCGACAAGCAGCGCCAGCAGAATTTTGATGACCGCGCTCACATTCAGGATGATGATGCTGTCGCACACGGGATAGCAGGCGATGAGCGTCACGACCCAGATGAAGGCAAGCTCGATGATGAGCGAAGCAAACGTCCCCATCCGCCAGCCTGTGATAAAGGTGATGAGCTCGGGGCACATCACCGCGAGCGACGCCATCCACAGCGGGAAATTGATCCAGTAGTACCACGATGCGCGCGCCGCCCACTTTCCGCCCGGATACGCCGCGTGGATCCAGTCGTACAGCCCGCCGTCGCCCGCGTAGGCCGTGCCTAGCTCGGCGGCGATGAGCCCATAGGGCAGCAGGAACGCAAGGATCATGAAGATCCACCAGAAATACTGGCTGTTGCCGATCGAGGCGACCGGCGCGGCCGCCTCGGCGACGAACACCACGCAGATGACCGACAAGATGACATCCGCAAGCCGAAATTTCTTCTTTTCCATGGCTTATTTTCAGCTCTTTTCGACCTTTGCTACCCCGCAGTAGGCCTCGACGCAGCCGAGCTTGCCGCACAGCACCCGGTCAAGCTCCTCCTTCGCCGCCGCGATCTGAAGACCGCTGGGGTCATGGCGGCAGCGCGTGAAGTAGACGAGAAGGCCGCGCATGGCCGTCAGGCGGTTGCCCGCCTCCTCCCAGCAGAGGGAGGCGTCGCTGTCGGCGACCTCGTCGGTCACGTCCTCGCCGCGCGTCGCGGGCAGGCAGTGCATGAACTTGCAGCCGAGGTTCCCCAGCTGCATCAGCTCGCGGTTGACCTGATAGTCATGGAACACGCGCACGCGCTCCTCCTTCGGCATTTCGTTTTCATAAAGGCCGTACCACACGTCCGTGTAGATAAAGTCCGCGCCGCGCACGCTCTCGCGGTCGTCGGTGACGAGAAAGCTGCCGCCCGAGAGCGCGCAGTTCTCCGTCATGATCTTCTTGTGCTTGTCCCCCAGCTGATGTCCCTGCGGGCCGTACTGGACAAAGTGCATGCCGAGCTTTGTCGTGATAAAGCCGAGCGACGCGCACACCTGCGTCGCGTCGCCCACGAACACGACCTTGCAGTCCTCGAGCTTCTTCCCCTGCGGCAGGTGCTCCATAATTGTGCAGAGGTCGCCGATCTCCTGCGTGGGGTGGTTGTAGTCCGACATACCGTTGATGACGGGGATGGTGCAGCTTTTTGCAAGCTCCTCGATCGTCTTATGCTCGATGACGCGTGCCATCACGATGTCCACGAGCTTTGAGAGCACCTTGCCCGTGTCGCCGATCGTCTCGTGCCCGCCGAGCTGGATCATGCCGGGGCCCAGATACTGCGCATGTCCGCCCATCTGGCTCATGGCCGTTTCAAACGAGACGCGCGTGCGCGTGCTTGACTGCTGGAAGATCATGCCGAGCGTCATGTTGCGCATCAGCGGCGGATAGTAGCCGGCACTGATGGCCTTCTTGATGGCGAGCGACAGTTCGATAATGTCGAGCAGCTCCTGCTTGGTAAAGTCATTCGTGTCGATAAAATCCTTTTTCATATCATACCTCCGAAAACCAGATTCCCCTTCTGCCGCGCTTCGCGGCGAATGATGCGCTTAGTCTCTGCGGAAATTTCCAGTTTATCCATGCGCATGATTTTACATGGATTTTACAATTCAGGGCTTGCGGATTTGACAATTTGAAACTATTCTGTATTATGGTCAAGAATGAATATCAGAAATGAAAAGGAAATGAAAAGGGTATGGATATTTTCGACGCACTGACGATGATCGGCGGTCTCTCGCTCTTCCTCTTCGGCATGAACCTTATGGGCCAGGCGCTCGAGCGCCGCGCCGGCAGCAAGCTGCGCTCGCTGCTCGACCGGATGACGAGCAGCACCTTCGCGGGCTTTTTAACAGGTCTCGGCATCACGGCCATCATCCAAAGCTCCTCCGCCACCACCGTTATGGTGGTCGGCTTCGTCAACTCGGGTCTGATGTCGCTGCGTCAGGCCATCAACGTCATCATGGGTGCAAACGTCGGCACGACGGTCACGGCCTGGCTTTTGAGTCTCAGCGGCATCGACTCGGGAAACGTCTGGGTCAAGCTCTTAAAGCCCAGCTCCTTCACCCCCGTGCTCGCGCTCATCGGTATCATCTTCTACATGTTCTGCCGCAGCAGCAAGAAAAAGGACACCGGCATGATCCTGCTCGGCTTTGCAACGCTGATGTTCGGCATGGAGACGATGAGCGGCGCCGTCGCGGGGCTTAAGGACGTTCCCGCGTTCACGAACCTCTTCCTTGCCTTTACCAATCCCATCCTCGGCGTGCTCGCCGGCGCGGTGCTCACCGCCATCATCCAGTCGAGCTCGGCGTCCGTCGGTATCCTGCAGGCGCTGGCCGTCACGGGCTCTGTGAGCTACGCCGCCGCCATCCCCATCATCATGGGCCAGAACATCGGCACGACCGTCACGGCCATGATCTCCTCGATCGGCACGAACAAGAACGCCCGCCGCGCCGCCGTGGTCCACCTTCTCTTCAACGTCATCGGCGTCGTGGCCCTGCTGACGGTTTTCTGCATCGTGCGCGCGGTCTTTGCGCCCGCGCTGCTGAACGAATCCGCCACGATGTACGGCATCGCCGTGGCGCATTCGGCGTTCAACATTCTCTGTACGGCGCTGCTCCTGCCCGCGGGCAGCCTTCTTGAAAAGCTCGCCAAGCGCATCGTTCCCGAAAACGACGCACACAGCGAAAAGACCACCGAGCTTGACGAACGTCTGCTCGCCACGCCGTCGCTCGCCCTGCGCCAGAGCCGCGCCGTCGCCTGCGAGATGGCTGAAAGCGCCGTCCGCGCACTGAACAACTCCCTCACCGCGCTCTCGTCCAACACGCCCGAGCTCGCCCAGAGCATCCGCGACGACGAGGAGCGCTGCGACCACTATGAGGATATCCTCGGCACCTACCTCGTCAAGCTCAGCGCGCAGAAAATGGGCCGCGCCGAGAGCGAGGAGGCCACCGAGCTTTTAAAGACCATCGGCGACTTTGAGCGCATCTCCGACCACGCGGTGAACATTCTTTCCTCCGCCGAGGAGCTTGCGCAGAAGAACCTCTCCTTCTCCGGCAGCGCGAAAAACGAGCTTGCCGCCGTCACCGCCGCCATCCGCGAGATCCTGTCGCTCGCGCTCAAGGCCTTCGAGCGCCGCGACACCGCCGTCGCCTCCCAGGTCGAGCCGCTCGAGCAGGTCATCGACACGCTCAAAGAGCAGATGCGCACGCGCCACATCCTGCGCATGCAGCAGGGGGCGTGCAGCATCGAGGCGGGCTTCGTCCTCTCCGACCTTCTGACGGACCTTGAGCGCACCTCCGACCACTGCTCCAACATCGCCGGCTGCGTCATCGACGCGCACGAGCACAACCTGAACCTGCACGAAACGCTGCGCGAGGCAAAGGCCGCGGACAGCGGCTTCCAGAGCGCGTTCCACGCCTACGCGGAAAAATATCAGCTCCCGCTGCCCGCTTCCGAGCAGGGCGTGTGATTTTCCCTTGTCAAGGCCTGCATTCTCTGCTATACTATACAGCCGAAATGGACGCGCGGCACGCTTGCCGCCGAAGAAAGGAAGATCACTATGGATCCGATTTACGAGATCGAATTGCAGGACTGCCCGTACTGCCGCGGCACCGGCACGGTCGAGGATGAGGGCGGCTGGTGCGTTTACGTCACCTGCCTCGACTGCGGCGCGCAGACCGCGCACGCAAGCTACGAAACGCCCGAGGAGCGTCTTGCCGCCGCGCAGCAGGTCGCGCACCTGTGGAACATCGGCAAGGTCCTCAACCCCGGCGTGGGCGACTGAACACTGCTGAGCACCTGCAAAAAAGGACGGAAGATGCATCTTCCGTCCTTTTTTCGCGCTCAACCGCCGCTCAAGCGCGTGAAACCGCGCCGTTGTTGCGTTCTTTCCTCCCGCCCGCTATACTGAAAACATCAGGACGTCCGTATTTTGAAAGAAACGGAGAATTTCACCATGACCATCGACATCGGCGGTAAGATCAAAACGCTGCGCCTTGCCCGCAGCATGACGCAGGAGCAGCTCGCTCAGGCGCTCCACGTGAGCGCGCAGGCCGTGAGTAAGTGGGAAAACGG